>JFBN01307230.1_pt1 | contig 117387 bp, 106 predicted proteins | sample 768741 | NCBI WGS metagenome assembly JFBN01 (sample SAMN01983846, study PRJNA193217) | chicken gut metagenome | biome: terrestrial biome; isolation source: ceca of Broiler chicken | host: Gallus gallus | place: United Kingdom: England | collected 2010-09-07
ATCATCCACTGATAATTTTATATTATTTAAATTTTTAGAAATTTCATCAAGTTCTTTTTCGATAATTTTAACAAGTATAGCATCGTTTAAATCATTAAAATGTAAAATTTTATCAATGCGATTAATAAATTCTGGAGCAAAAAAATCTTTGATAGCACGATTACTTTTTTCTTCATTTTTACTTAAAAAACCAAGCTCATTGCTTTCTTTAAGTCCTAGATTAGATGTCATAATAATGATTGTATTTTTAAAATCTACTTTAAGACCGCTATTGTCAGTGAGTTCAGCATTGTCAAAAATCTGTAAAAAGGTATTGCTTAAATCAGGATGAGCCTTTTCTATTTCGTCAAAAAGAACAAGACTGAAAGGATTTTTGCGAATAGCATTGCTTAAAAGTCCACCCTCTTCAAAACCTATATATCCAGCTGGAGATCCTATTAGTTTACTTATAGCATGTTTTTCTGCATATTCACTCATATCAAAGCGTTCTAAATTTAAACCTAAAAATTCAGCTAAAGATTTGCAAAGTTCTGTTTTTCCAACTCCACTTGATCCGGTAAACAAAAACACTCCGCGTGGTGTATTGGAATTTTTAAATCCCGCGAAACTTTGCTTAAGTGATGAAACAAGACTATCTATAACTTCATCTTGGCCAAAAATTTTTGCTTTTAAATTTGTTTTTAAATTCATTAAAGCTTTATTTTGATCAAATTCAAACATTTTGTGATGGTGGGTCATTTTTGCTAAAACATTTTCTAAATCTTTTAAATTGACATTTTTTTTAGCTTTTGGATTTAAAGCAAAAGAAGCGCCAAGTTCATCGATCAGATCTATAGCACAATCAGGTAAAAATTTATCATTAAAAAATTTTTTACCCCAAATTACAGCATATTGAAGAATTTCATCGTTTAATTTTATATGATGAAATTCTTCATATTTGTTTTTTAATCCTTTAAGAATTTGCAAGCTTTCTTCTTGGCTTGGTTCATCTACATTTATTTTAGCAAAACGGCGACTTAGGGGTTTATTTTTATCAAAAGTATTTTTATATTCCATAAAAGTTGTTGCACCTATGCATTTTAAAGTTCCATTGCTTAGAGCTGGTTTTAAAAGATTGGAAAAATCAGTATGAGATTCTCCTGTGCTTCCAGCTCCTACTATAGTGTGAATTTCATCAATAAATAAAATAGCATTGGGTATTTTCTCAAGTTCATTTAAAATTTCTTTAATTCTTTTCTCAAAATCTCCACGATATTTTGTTCCCGCAAGTATACTAGCCATATCAAGACTAAAAATTTTTGCATTGTGTAAGTTTTTAGGCACCTTTTTTTTCGCAATAGCCAATGCTAATCCTTCTACAATGGCCGTTTTGCCAACTCCTGCTTCTCCTACTAAAATAGGATTATTTTTCTTGCGACGTGAAAGAATTTGCATCATTCTTTCAAGTTCAAATTTTCTTCCTATTAAAGGATCAATCTTGCCATTTTGAGCCAAAAGTGTTAAATCACTTGTGTGGTTGCTTAAATTTTGTATATTTTCATGATTTTGAAGTTCTTGAATTTTGGTAAGATTTATGTTGTGTTTTTTTAAGAGATAGCTAGAATAACTTCTTGAATCCTGTATGAGCTTTTCTAAAAAATCTATAATTTTAATTTCATTATTTTTATTTTTAGATGAAAGTAAGATTTCATCTAAAACAACAGATATTGTAGGTTCTATTTCTTGTTTAATAACTTGATTGTTTTGAGAAATGTAATTTTTTAATTCAGTTTCTAGAAGTTCAAGATCTCCATCTGAAAATTCTTCAAATATATCCTTAAAATCAGTGCTTAGTTTTAGTAATGCAAACAGTACATGCTCACAGGTAACAAATTCATGGTGATTTATTAAGCTTAGATTTTTGGCATTATCAAGATATTTTTGTAAATTTTCTTGGTATTTCATTCTTCTTCCACCTTTGCTTGTAGTGGAAAATTAGCAAGTTTAGCCGCATCTATAACTTTTTTTTGTTTTGAAAGAGCTATTTCCTGGGTGTAAATGCCACAAATTCCAGAACCATTGTGATGAATTTCTAACATTGTTTGACTTGCTTTCTCAAGGTTTTGATGAAAAATATTCATCAAAATTTCTATAACAAAATCCATGGTTGTTACATCATCATTTAAGAGTATAACTTTATACATTTTTGGTTCACTAAGTTTTGTTTGCTCTAGAGTTTGGGTTTTTGGCATTATTTTCCTTTGTAGATTTTATTTAAATCTTCTTGCATGAGTTCTGTTGGAATTTTACCAAGATAAAAATTTGTTGGAGTATTATTATTCCAGTAATCGCTTATTTTTTGATAAATTCCATTTTTTAAAACAACTTTAAAAGGAAGTTGCTCCATATTTTGATAGTCTATATCTTTTAAAATTTGAGCAATAATACGATCATTAGAGCTGCCATTGCTTAGAAAATAGTAAGCACCATAATCATCCGCGAATTTTTTAACTGTTTCATCGCTAACATCTTCAAAATGTGTAAGTCCTATAATGATAAATTTGCTAGAATTATTTTTCCAAAGTTTGCTAAGATCTAAAGCTTCTTCTTTACATGGGGTGCAAAAAGTGCCAAAAAAATCAAACATTAGAACTTTTCCTTCCTCTCCTTCCACCACAAAACCTTTATCTGTTCTTATTAAAGTTTTGCTTCCACCATTTACACTATTTAAGACTATTTTATCTCCTTTGTGATACTCTTCAAACATAAAATCATTTTGAATTTCTTCTTCCTTGGAGCAAGCATTAAGAAAAAATGCTAAACTTATTAAAAATAGGGCTGAAATTTTTTTCATTTATTTTCCTTTATTTGTAATTTTTCATAACAGCTCTAGCTTCTAAATCGGCTTGCTTTTTCTTTAAAGTTTCACGCTTGTCGTGCAAATTTTTCCCTTTAGCTAAAGCAAGGGTAGCTTTTACTTTATTTTTTGTGTTAAAATAAAGATCTAATGCAACGATAGTATATCCTTCTATACTTACTTTACCTAATAATTTATCAATTTGCTTTCTATGCATTAAAAGCTTTCTAGCACCTCTTTCTTCGTGTTTATAGAAAGAATGTGTAGTATGAAGCAATGAAATATGAGAATTAAGTAAAAAAATCTCATTTTTTATAATGCGAACAAAAGAGTCTTTAAGATTTGCTCTTCCTGCTCTTAAGGCTACAACTTCACTTCCTTTAAGGACAATTCCGGCTTCAAAGCGTTCTATGATGCTATAATCAAATAAAGCTTTTTTATTTCTCGCAATAATTTTCATCGATCAACCTTAAAAACACTACTACCGCTACCGCTTAGAAAAAAATCTTCTTGCAAGTAAGACTTCATTTTAGGATATAAAGTTGCACAAGGAGTAAATAAATCATTTAATTCTTTGTTTTTAAAGTTTTGTAACAACTCTTTTGTGCTGAGTTTTTTGTAGATTTGCGCTTGATTATTGTTTTTTTGAAAGTCAAATATTCCTCTATCAAATTCATCATAAACAGCTTTAGTTTGGCAAGATATTTGTGGAAAAGTCCATTTTAAATTAGGTATGTCATCTTCAAATTCTTCTATAATTTCGCCACAGCTACTTACATTAGCAGAGTGAAAGCCACTTAAAAAAAAGGCAATATCACTTCCTAGTTGCATGCTTAAATTTATAAGTTCTTGCAGGTTTAATTTTAAATTTAGGGTTTCATTCATTAGTAGCAAAAAACTCGCACAATCGCTACTTCCACCGCCAAGTCCAGCACATACTGGGATATTTTTTGTGAGTTTTAGGCTTTTTTTGCTAAATAATTCTTTTAATTCGTTATTATATCTTCTAGAAAGTAGCAAATAAGCCTTTTGAATAATATTATTTTCGCATTTAAAATTACTAATGATTTCAAATTCTTTTTTAGAATCTGATTCTTTATCAATAAGCTCAAGCTCATCAAAAACATCTTTTAAAAGTATAAATCGTGATTCTAAAAGATGATATTTTCTTGAGTCAAAACCGGTAAGTTTTAAAAAAATATTTGCTTTAGCGTAAGCTTTCATTTGATTAGTTTTTTGCTTAAGTCATCAAGTTTAATATCATTCTGAACAACAGAATGCAAATTTTCATCCTTTACTTGTTGAACAAGTTCTTTTCTAAGTATCATAAGGGATTTTGGAGCTTCTATACCTATTTTGGCATATCCTTTCCCTGTTTGAACGACTTTGATTTCTATACCTTCTCCGATAATTATACTTTCATTTTCTTTTCTTGATAATATTAACATTTTTCAACCTTATTTAGAAGATATTTTACTGTATTTTCTTTAATATTAATTATGCTAAAATATTTTTCTGTTTCAATATAATAATCTCCTTCATCATGAAATTCTAATTCTTCGACAAAAATTTTAGCACCATTTTCGAGTTTATTTAAATCCTTGATAAAATTTGGCTTTAGGTTAATGTATTTTAACACATTTAAGCTTTTCTCATTATTATAAACAAATTTGCCTTCTTTAATGCGCTCTAAAGAGCTTAAAGTCGCATTAATACCTAGTTTTCTAGCAAAAAGTTCACAATAAGATCTTATATAAGCACCTTCACTGACTGTGATTTCGATATTTAAAAAAGGATGATTATAGCTTAAAATCTTGCAATCAAATACTTCCATTTGACAAGGTTTTAAATTTACTTCTATACCTTTTTTTGCAAGTTCATAGGCGCGAGTTCCATTGATTCTTTTGGCGCTAAATTGCGGTGGTGTATAGGAGATAATTCCTTGCATTTGATTAATGATTTGTTTTAAATTTGTAAGATCAAATTCTTTTATATTTTGAATTTCTTTTATATTTTGATCATCAAGACTTAAAGAGTAAACTCCAAGCCATAAAGTAGCTTTATAGGTTTTTGGAGTTTTTTTTAAAAAACGGAAAAGTTTTGTGTATTGTCCAAATGCAACGATTAAAACCCCTTTGGCGAAAGGATCAAGAGTGCCAGAATATCCTGCTTTTTTATTTTTATATTTTTTCTTTAAAGTGCTTAAAAAGGCATTAGAGCTCAAACCCCTTGGTTTAAAGGCTGCAAAGATCTTGTTCATACTGCTTTTTCCACAAAGCTTGCCATGATTACACGCATTATGCCACCAAAATTAATATTAAGCTTTTCCTCTTTTCCGCTTTTATTAACTTCAACAACCCTGCCAATGCCAAAAATTTTATGTTTAACTAGATCTCCTTTGCAAAAACTAGTTTTTTGTATATTTTGATTTTTTGATTTTTCATTGATTAATTTACTTTCTTCTAAGAAGCGACTAGGATTGATATTTGCTCTTGAACCATGATAAAAACGAGAATTTGCAACACTTATTGTGAGAAATTTCTTGGCGCGAGTGATGCCAACATAAGCAAGACGGCGTTCTTCTTCGAGATTTTCTTCGCTATTTAAAGGAAAAAATCCTTCGTCAAAGCCTATTATAAAAACATAATCAAATTCCAAACCTTTGCTAGCATGAATGCTCATCAAGCAAACACATTCTTCATCTAAATTATCTTGATCGCTTAATAAAGAAATTTCACTAAGTAGATCTTCTAAAGAAGCTTCGGGATCTTCTTTGAGTTTTTCTCTTAGATTAGCATAAAACTCATCAAGATTTCTGATTCTTTCATCTCCATCATCTTGCTCTGAAAAATAATCTTTGATTTTAAATAATTCTTCTATATTGTCAAAAACTTTTTTTGCATTATCGTAGCTTTTTAGAGTGTGAATATTTTGTATAAAAATATTTGCTTCATTTTGTGCTTTTTTTGTTGTTAAAATTCCTACACCACCATCGCTTTCACATAAGGCATCAAAAAGTGAAATTTGACGTTTTTTTGCATATTCTTCTAAATTTTTTAGGGCTTTTTCTCCTATGGATCTTTTAGGGCGATTAATAATACGCCTAAATGACAAATCATCGTTTGGATTTAAGATAAGTCTAAGATACGAGATTAAATCTTTTATTTCTAATCTTTCATAAAAACGCATACCGCTAAGCAGTTTATAAGAAATTTTTTCCTTCATAAATGCTTCTTCTATTGCTCTTGATAGTGCATTAACTCGAAATAAAACGGCGATCTCTTTAGCTTCTACTCTAGAATTTAGCAATTTTTTCACTTCTTGAGCGATATATAAACCTTCATCTTTTTCGTTTTCGTTTTTTAATATTTTAATATTTTCCCCAGTATCTTTAGTGCAGATTAAAGTTTTTCCAAGTCGTTGCTCATTGTGAGATATGAGATTATTTGCTGCTTGTAAAATAGTCCCTACTGAACGATAGTTTTGTTCAAGTTTTACAAGTTTAACATTTTTAAAATCGTTTTGAAAATTTAAAATATTTTCAATTTTTGCTCCACGCCAACTATAAATACTTTGATCATCATCACCAACAACTGTGATATTTTCATGCATACAACATAGATTTTTTAGAATTTTATATTGCAAGGTATTAGTATCTTGATACTCATCAACTGTAATGTAATTATAAAGTAAGCTTTGTTCTTTGGCAAAATTTATATCATTTTCTAAAATGAGATTGCTTAGCAATAAAAGATCATCAAAATCTACAAAATTTTGCTTTAATAAGTATTCTTCATAAGCACGGTAATAGTTGGCAAATTTGTATTCATTTTGATATTTTTCAAAATTATGTTCTTTTAGTAAATTTAAATCTTCAAAGACATTGCTTACTCTTTTGCCTTCATTTTTGCAATAAGATATGTATTTGATAATATCATAGACATTATCTTTGTTTTTATCATGGATTAAGTCTTTAATTATTTTTTTTGTATCATCTGTATCGATAACAATAAAACTATTTTTACGCTCCAATCTTTCAAAATGGAGTTTTAAAAATAAAAGTCCAAATTTATGAAAGGTGCAAAGCAAAGGATTGTGATTGCCTTGTAGAAAATTTAACGCTCTATGACGCATAACACTAGCTGCTTTATTTGTAAAAGTAAGAGTAAGAGTGTTATGCGAGGGGATGCCTACTTCACCGATAAGATAAGCAAGACGAGTGGTGATAGTTTTGGTTTTTCCACTACCTGCACCCGCTAGGATAAGCATAGCTCCATCAATGTGGCTTACTGCCTGTTTTTGACTATCATTTAAATCTTCAAATAGATTCATTTTTTGAAAATATCTTTATTTTTTGGATTATTTAAAAATATATTTTTAGATTTTTGTAAATTTTTACTATCTTCGCGTTTATAAAGGCTAAAATTAACAAATAAAATGCTATTTTCTATTTGAATTTGCGTGATAGCTCCTAAATCAACCTTTACAAAACTATCAAAATCATCATTTCCAAAACCTGCGTGAAATTGAATGAAATCTTTATTTAGTTGTATGGATTCAAAGGTGTATCCTCCAAGAGCAAAAAGAGCATAAGGATTTTGTTTAACATCAAGCTCTTTGGGAAGTTCAGGGTTAAAATCTATGAAATTTGTATTTGCAACTATGGAAAATTCTATATTTTCTTCTATAAGGTGTGAAATAACTTCATAACAATGCTTTTGCATGGTATGGATAAAATTTTCATTTTTTAAGATTGCTTCTAGCATGATTGTAACTCCATAAATTCATTGATGAGTTTTTGAATTTCTTTTATGCCTATTTCCCAAAAATTTTCATCTTCTATATCAAAGCCAAACATTCCTACTAGTTCTTTTGGACTCACGCTTCCACCTAAAGAAAGCATTTTGATATAAAGTTCTTTAAAATTTTCACATTTTTTACTTTTGTAAAGTCCATAAAGAGCTAAAACTAAAAGTTGTGCATAAGCATAAGCATAGCAGTAAAAAGGAGAATGGATAAAATGAGGAATATAACTCCACCAAGAAGCATAATTTTTTGTAAGTTTTACGCTATCTTGAAACATCTTTTGAGATTCTTCCATCCAAATTTTATTGATTTCTTCGGTGCTAAGTTCATTTTCTTGAGCATGTAAGCGTCTTTCAAAACAAGTAAAATTAATTTGTCTATAAAAAGTTGCAAAAATATCCTCGATTTTATTTGCATATAAAGATAGGAGTTCTTCTTTTTTTAACTTATCTTTAATAAAATCAAATACGAGCATTTCAGCAAAAACTGAAGCTGTTTCTGCGGTGGTTAAAGGCGTGTTTTGATTTAAATAGCTTACATTATAAGAAAGTTTTTGATGGATGGTGTGTCCTAATTCATGTGCAAGTGTAAAAAGATCACGCCTTTTATCGGTGTAATTTAATAAAACAAAAGGATGTGCATCAGAAGTTGCAGAATGTGAAAAAGCACCCCCTTGTTTATTTTCTTGTGGATAAACATCAATCCAGCCTTGATTAAAAGCATTTTTTGCTATATCATAAAATTGCGGAGAAAAAGCTTGAAATGCTTCTAAAACAATATTTTTACTTGTTTTAAAATCAAAACTTGCTTCTTTTCCTATGGGTGCATATCTGTCATAGTCTTTAAGCTCATCATAGCCTAAAATTTGTTTTTTTCTTTTGTAAAATTGCGATACTAAGTTAAAATGTTTTTGCGCACTTGCTATCAAAGAATCAACGCTTTTTTGTGAAATTTGATTGCTGATATGTCTTGAAATTTCAGCATTTTCATAACCTCTTAATAAGCTTATGTTTTTTCTTTCTGTTTTTATCATATTGATAATAAAACTTAAAAGTCTGCTATTTTTTTGCAAAACTTTACTGAATTTTTTAGCAGCTTTTTTGCGTATTTTTCTATCTTCATCATACATTTTGCTTAGAACTTCTTCTTCGCTAAGTTTTTTACCTTCAAAAGGGATTTTTAAAGCGCTCATACTTTCATCAAAAAGTCTACTAAAAGCATTTGCACCTGTATTGGAAAGATAGAGCATAATGCGTTCTTCGTTTTTGCTAAGATTATAGCGTTTGTTTTGCAATAAATTAGAAAGATAAAAATCATAATCTTTGCAAAAAGTTGTAAATTTTTGACTTTTCTCAGGAGCTAACTCGCAAAATTCAAGCTCGAAAAAGAGTAAATTTTCTTCTATTTTTTTGCATTCTTCTTCGTATTGTGCGTAAAAAGAACCATTTTGAGTGTTTTTAGCAAAAAGCAAATAAGTATAAGTCATGATTTTGCCAAGAGCTTGATTTAAATTTTCATAATCTTTTAAAGCTTGTAAAAACTCATTAGCATTTAATGTATAAAGTTTATTTTCATAGTTTTTTTTGAAATTTAAACTTTGTTGGATTTGATCTTGTGTAAAATTTTGCAACGCTTCTTTATCGTGAAATAAAGCACTTAAATCCCATTCTAACATTTTTTATCCTTCATTTTCTAATATGAGTTTTTTAAGAACAGCCATTCTAATGGCCACTCCATTTTTAACTTGTTTTAAAACTAAAGTCCTTTCATCGCTCATCATTTCATCGCTTATGTCAATATTGCGATTTACAGGGCCTGGATGTAGTAAAATAAGCTTTTTATCTTTTACTAAGCTTTTTTGAATGCAAAAATCATTTGCATAGTCTTTAAGTGAAGCATAAACGGTTTTATTATGTCTTTCTGTTTGTGTTCTAAGACTCATGATAATATCTGAATTTGCTATGATATTCTCATCAAGCTTATAATGTTTTTTAAGATGGGTATTAGGCATAAAATGCGGTGGAGCTACTAGAGTAATATCAAGATTAAATCTACTTAAAAGCTCTATATTGGACGCTGCTACACGAGAGTTTTTAATATCACCTACGATGCAAATTTTCTTACCTTCAACATTACCTTGAAAATGATTATAAATCGTAAACAAATCGAGTAAAGCTTGGGTAGGATGGGCGTGTTTTCCATCTCCTCCATTAACAACTGGACAATGCATATGCTTTGCTAATATCAAAGGAACTCCTGAGTTTGCGTGTCTTACAACAATAGCATTAGGACTCATGGCATCTAAATTAGCAGCAGTATCATAAAGAGTTTCTCCTTTGCTAGAGCTTGATCTTGAAACATCAAGGCGTAAAACCCTAGCACCTAATCTTCTTGCAGCGCTTTCAAAAGATGAAAGGGTGCGTGTAGAGTTTTCAAAAAAAATTGTCGTGATACTTTTTCCTTTAAGAAAAGTTCTAGGTTTTTCATCTAAGAAATCACTTGCTTCTTTAAAAAGCTCCATAATTTCGACTTTATTAAAATCCTTTGTAGTGATGAGATGACGCATGTTTTTACCTTATTTGATATTGTAATTTAATTCATTTTTAGAACAAATTGCTGTAAAAAGAACATCTGTAGAACTATTTAAAGCAGTTTCAACACTATCTTGAATAACCCCTATAATAAAACCTATGGCAACTACCTTCATAGCAATATCATAGTCTATATTAAATAAAGAACAAGCCAAAGGTATAAGCAGTAAAGATCCACCCGCAACTCCGCTAGCCCCACAAGCTGCAAAGGTGGCAATAATGCTTAATAAAAAGGCTTGTAAAAGACTGATTTCTATACCAACGGTATTGGCTGCAGTAAGACTTAAAATAGCTATAGTAACTGCTGCTCCTGCCATGTTGATAGTAGCTCCTAAAGGTATAGAAATGCCATAAAATTCTTTATCTATGCCAAGTTTAGCGCAAAGTGCCATATTTACAGGAATATTTGCCGCTGAACTTCTTGTAAAAAAGGCAAAAAATGCACTGTGCCTTAAGCAGATAAAAATTAAAGGAAAAGGATTTTTTCTTGTATAAAAAAAGACTATTAAGGCATTGATAACAAAAGTAACAAAAAGCATAGTAGCTACAAGTAAAATTAAAAGTTTTACATAACTTAGCAAACCTTGTGCTCCTGTTTGTGCTACAGAATTAGCCACAAGTCCAAAAATTCCAAAAGGGGCAAGTTTTACTACAAATTTAACGATTTTTAAAACCCCTTCATTGATATCTATAAAAACTTGTTTTGCTTCGTTAGAACAGTGTTTTAATGCTATACCTCCAGCTATTGCCCAAGTTAAAATTCCTAAATAATTTCCGCTTGAAAGAGCATTTATGGGATTATCGACAATTTTAAATAAAAGATCTTTGAAAATATCACTCATGTGGGTTGGAGATGAGTTTGTAGCAGTTTGAACTCCATCTAAAACAAGCTTTACAGGGAAGAAAAAATTAGCAAGAACTGCACAAGCTGAAGCAAAAAAGGTGCCTACTATATATAAAATGATAATATTTTTGATCTTAGCACCACTTTGAGAAAAATCTTTAGTGCAAATTGAGGTTAAAATTAAAATAAAAACAAGCATAGGAGCGATAGCTTTTAAGGCACTTGTAAAAAGTATTCCAAGTAAATTTGCAATTTCAGATATTTCTTTAGAGCTAATGCCTATAAGTATTCCTAGTGCTATACCTATGCAAATTTGAACTATGAGGTTGCCTTTAGCGTAGCTTTGAATGATTTTAGAAAACATAAAAACCTTTTAAATATTTTTTATATCAAAAGTTGATTTTAACTAACTTTTGCTTAATTTTAGAGAATTTTTAATTTATCAAGCTTTGATAAGTTTATTTGGATACAATTGTGGTTCATTTTAAATGAAAGGACTTTTTATGTATCTATTCACTTCAGAAGTCGTAAGTGCAGGTCATCCAGACAAGTGCGCTGATATAATCGCTGATACGATAGTGGATATACTCTTGAAAAATGACAAAAATTCAAGGGTGGCGAGTGAGGTTTTTGTCGCAGGAAATAAGGTTGTGATAGGAGGCGAAGTTAAGTCAAATCACAAACTTAGTAAAGCTGATTACGATAATTTAGTTAAAGATGTTTTAAAAAACATTGGTTATGACGGAGCAGGCCATTTTAGCAAAGAGCAGTGTTTACATCCTGATGAGGTTGATGTTATGGTGTTTTTAAATGAACAAAGCCCTGATATCAACCAAGGTGTCGATCAAGAAGATGGCGAAACAGGAGCAGGTGATCAAGGCATTATGTTTGGTTTTGCAAGTTGTGAAGCTGAGGAATATATGCCAGCAGCTATTAGTTATGCAAGAATGCTATGTGATAGAGTTTATGCTTATGCAAAAGCAAATCCACATGAACTTGGAATGGATATTAAAACTCAAGTGACTATAGATTATGGCACTAAGGCGAATTTTGAAAATTGCAAACCGCAAAGTATTCATACTATAGTAGTTTCTGCACCTTGTGTTGAAAGTATGAAAATAGAAGATTTAAGATCTTTAGTGATGAAACTTATCTTAGATAGTAATTTACCAAAAGAACTTTTTGATCCTAATAAGACTAGAATTTTAATCAATCCAACTGGTAAATATGTTAATCATTCTTCTTTACATGATAGTGGTTTAACAGGAAGAAAACTTATAGTAGATAGTTTTGGAGGTTATTCTCCAATAGGTGGTGGTGCGCAATCGAGCAAAGATTATACTAAAGTTGATAGAAGTGGACTTTATGCAGGTAGATGGTTAGCTAAAAACATAGTTGCAGCAGGGCTTGCTAAAAAATGTATAGTTCAACTTAGTTATGCTATAGGTGTTGCAAAACCTACTTCGGTAAGCGTGGATTGTATGGGCACAAATACCAGTGTAAATGACGATGTTTTAAGTGATTTTGTAATGCAAAATTTCTCTTTAACGCCAAATTGGATCCGTGATAAATTTCATCTGGATAAACCAAGTAAAGAAACTTTTCTTTATGCGGATGTAGCAGCTCGTGGGCAAGTAGGACAAAAGGACTATCCTTGGGAAAAACTTGATGCTCTAGAACAGTTTAAAAAGCTACTTTAAAAAATTAACAATATTATACAAGCTTAAACAAGGCTTGTATAATTATAAAGAATTAATAAAGTTATATTAATTTTTGACTTAGAGGGATATTTTTCAATATCCCTCATAAATATAAAAGTTAGGAAGGAAGCTAAATTAATTTAGCTTTGGGGTAAAAACCCCTCTAAGTCAAAATATTGTTTGACAGAATTATAATATAAAATAACTTAAATTACTTTAAAATTAAAATTTTAATATTATTTTTTATCATCAAATATTTCTTTGGATAAATTTTTCCAATCTTTGCTTAAAAGCTTTTTAGGGAGTATAACTATATTCTCTTTGCCATTTGTAGCATGATAAACACTAACCCCATATTTACTTGCATAAAATTTCATTAAGAGTTGCTGGAGTTTGTATTCGCTACTATTATTAAACCAAGCATTGTTGCTTAGGGCTATAATAATTTGTGAATTTTGATAGTTTTGTTCTTTGGTAGCTTCATAACAAATTGCATTTGTGATAATTTGATTATCTAATTTATATTTGCTTTGTATAGGACCTTTGGAAAATTCTTCAATATTTTTGAGAAAATATTTTTTTGTTAAGTCTTTAAAAAATGGAATTTCTTCACCAAAGGGAACTAAAAAATGCTTATTTAAAATATAGACATTGCCTTTTTTAAAGATATAAGTGCTATTGTAAGTATGCTCTTTTTCAACATGAAATGCTCCTGTAATAATGGTGATTTTATAAGATAATTCTTTAAGCATGAGCTCATATTTGGTATTTTTTAAATCAAAAGCAAAAGCGGTTTCAGGCAAGATTACAAGTTCTTTTTTTTCATTTATAGCTTGAAGTATATCTTGAATTAAGATATCAGAATTTGATTTTAAATTTTCTTGTAAAAATTTTTGATTTTGAGAGATATTAGTATTGATGAGTTTGTAGTTTAAATTAAGAGTTTGAGCTTGTTTTTCATTATATTGAAATCCACTAAAGAATAAAATAAGAACAATCGCTATTTTATAATATCTTGATATATAACCCTCATAGATGAAATATGCTATTAAAAATATGCAAATAATACCACGATAACTTGGGTCAAAAAAACCATAAACTGTAAAAATTCCCCAATTAAGCCAATCAAATCCTAAAGGATGGATAAAACTTATGCAAAAAATTCCACAAAGCCTTAAAAAATCAAATTTTAATAAATAACATAATCTAAAAAGTAGTCCATAAATAAAACCAATGATAATTGGTATAATTGGTACTAAATAGTTTAGATTAAAATAAATTGAAGATAAACCAATCCACCAAAACCAAAGAATCCCTACAAAAAAACCTATCCAAAAATATTGTTTAGAATTTTTACTTTTTAGAAGTAAAACTAACCCCCAAATAGCTAAAAATGGGCTAATAGTTTGTGTAAAAATATTTTCAAAAAATGATAGATAAATAGAATTTGAAAGTAAAATTGCAATAAAAAAGACTTTTATTATTTTAAAAATGATAGAATTAGTGTTTAATTTTTTTGGAATAAAGGAAAAATATGGCAGAAAATTCAATTTTAACTTCATTGTTACCTCTTGTAGTGTTATTTGCAATTTTTTATTTCTTGGTGATCAGACCGCAACAAAAACAAGCAAAAGCACATAAACAAATGCTTGAGTCTTTGCAAAAAGGAGATAAAATCATCACTAATGGCGGACTTGTTTGTGAAGTCGTAAAACCAGAGGAGGATTTTATCAAAGTTAAGCTTAATGAAGACAATGTTACTGCAAAAATTTCAAGAGAATTTATAGCAAAGAAAATTGATGCGTAATTCTAAAATCAATTATCGCTTGATTATTTTTATAGCGGTATTTATTTTTGGAGTGGCTTTTTCACTCCCTTCTTTTTTGCAGTCAGAACGTGGTGCGAAGATTAATTTAGGGCTTGATTTGCAAGGTGGGCTTTATATGCTCTTAGGTGTAGATAATGAAGAAGCTGTAAAATCTAAAATAAAATCAATTGCATCTTCATTGAGTTATTCTTTTAATAAAGAAAATATTTTAAATGATGGCTTAAATACCCATGATGATATTTTAGAATTTACTTTGCTTGATAATGCAGATATTGCAAAAGTTGAAAATTTGCTTAAAGAAATAAAAGGAATTAATATACAAAGTGAAAATATGCACTATAAAATTTCTTTTACCTCAGAAGAAGTAAAAAATATAGAAAATTTTGCACTTTTGCAAGCAGTTGAAACCATAAGAAATAGGCTTGATCAATTTGGTTTAGCAGAGCCAACAGTTGCTAAACAAGGTGATGATAAGATTTTGGTTGAACTTGCAGGGATTAAAACCAAAGAAGATGAACTAAGAGCAAAAGAACGCATCACAAAAGCAGCACATTTGCAACTTATGGAAGTTGATGATTCTAAAATGGGTCAAGCTTCTACAATGAGCGATGCTGAGGCTGCGAGTTATGGACTGATTTTAGTGCCTGATTCTAGAAATCCAAATTTAAAATATACCTTAAAAAGTATACCTATTTTAGATGGATCTATGCTTACTGATGCTAGAGTAGGACTTAGCGATAAGAGTAATTATCCTGTGATTAATTTTACTTTAAATGCCGAGGGTTCTAAAAAATTTGCTGATTATACAGGAGCAAATGTTGGAAAGCGTCTTGCTATTGTACTTGATAATAAAGTATATTCTGCTCCATCTATCAATGAACGCATAGGCGGAGGTAGTGGGCAAATCAGTGGAGCTTTTACTCAAGAAGAAGCACGCGATGTGGCGGTAGCTTTAAGAAGTGGAGCTTTGCTTGCGCCTGTAAAATTACTTGAACAAAGAAGCATAGGACCATCTTTAGGTGCTGATAGTATTAAAATGAGTATGATAGCCTTAATCGGTGCATCGGTTTTTATTGTAGTATTTATGATGATGTATTACGGTGTGGCAGGAATTTTTGCAAATATTGCAATGCTAGTTAATGTTTTGGTAGTAGTTGCCGTTATGGCTATGTTTGGAGCAACTTTAACTTTACCAGGGATGGCAGGACTTGTTTTAACTGTGGGTATGGCAGTAGATGCAAATGTGATTATCAATGAGCGTATACGAGAACTCTTGCGAGATGGAGTAAATATAAGAGTTAGTATAGAACAAGGTTATAAAAATGCTATGAGTGCGATTATAGATTCAAATATCACTTCTTTAGTTACTTCGGTAGCACTTTATGCCTATGGAACAGGAGCAGTTAAAGGTTTTGCTGTGACTTTGGGAATTGGTATCGTTGTTTCTATGATTACAGCTATTTTAGGAACTCATGGAATGTTTGATTATTTTATGCAACGCATAGAAAAAAATAATAATACAAGATTTTGGTTTGGTTATAGGAGAAGATAATGCAGTTTTTTAGCGAAAAGAAAATTTATGATTTTATGAGAATGCGTTTTGCTGCTATTTCCCTTTCTTTTATTTTGTTTTTTGGTTCTATTTATTTACTTTGGGATAGGGGTTTGCAATATGGCATTGATTTTAGCGGAGGAACTTTAGTTCAGCTTAAATATGAAAATGCAGCTCCTATAACGCAAATTCGAGAAATTTTAGAAAATCAAGGAACTTTTCAAAATTTATCTGTAACTGAGTTTGGAAGCAATAAAGAAGTAACTATACGCTTTTTAGGAAGTAATGATAATGTAAGCAATGATATAGGTGAGCATATAAGCACTCTTTTAAAGGATACGGGAAAATTTGAGGTGCGTCGTGCTGATGTGGTAGGACCAAAAGTAGGTGATGAACTTAGAAATAAAGGACTTATGGCTATAGCTGTATCTTTGATAGCAATTTTAATTTATATAGCGTTGCGTTTTGAGTGGCGTTTTGCTCTTGCAGCTATAATCAGTGAAATTCATGATGTTGTGATTACTTTAGGAGCAATTTCTTTATTTAAAATTGATGTCAATCTAGATACTTTGGCTGCTGTTTTAACTGTGCTTGGATACTCTTTGAATGATACAATTATTATTTTTGATAGAATCAGAGAAGGCATTAAAACAAGTAAAAAAACCGAACTTGCACCTATTATTAATGAAAGTGTTTCAGCAACTTTATCAAGAACGGTTTTAACTTCAGGGTTGACTTTAGCAACCGTTGTGATACTTTATTTCTTTGGCGGGGAAATGATACAAGGATTTTCTTTGGCTTTAATTGTAGGTATTATAGCGGGAACTTTAAGCTCTATCTTTGTTGCAAGTCCGACATTATTATGGTTTAAATTTAATGTGCTTGAGTTTAGAAATAAAGAAATTGAAAAAGCAAAAAGAAAACAAGATAAAGAACGCAATCGTGCAATGTATGAAAAAGGAACTGTGTAAGGAGAATTTATGGCTTATGAAGCAAGTTTAATAGAAAAAAAATGGCAAAAAATTTGGGATGAAAATGAATATTTTGAGCCAAAAGATGACTTAAATTTGCCTAAAAAATATATTTTATCGATGTTTCCTTATCCTAGTGGACGCATTCATATGGGGCATGTAAGAAATTATACTATAGGTGATGCTTTGGCAAGATATTATCGCAAGATAGGTTTTAATGTTTTACATCCTATAGGTTTTGATAGTTTTGGCATGCCTGCTGAAAATGCAGCTATTAAACATAAAATTCATCCTAAGTCATGGACTTATGAAAATATAGCTTATATGAAAAAAGAACTTTTTTCTTTAGGTTTTTCTTTTTCTAAAAAAAGAATGCTTGCTACTTCAGATCCACTTTATACAAAATTTGAGCAAGAATTTTTTATTAAGATGTTTGAAAAAGGTTTGATTTACACTAAAGAAGCAAATGTAAATTGGTGTGAACAAGATCAAACGGTTTTGGCTAATGAGCAAGTTGAAGACGGAAAATGTTGGCGTTGTGGTCATGAAGTAGTGCAGAAAAAAATGCCAGGTTATTATGTAAAAATCACTGCTTATGCTGAGGAACTTTTAAAAGATTTAGAAGAATTAAAAGATAAATGGCCTAATCAAGTTTTAACTATGCAAGAAAATTGGATTGGTAAAAGCGAAGGTTTGGAATTTTCTTTAAATTTAGACGAAGAAAGCAAGCAAAAAACCAAAGAAAGTTCTTTAGAAGTTTTTACTACAAGAGCAGATACAATTTATGGAGTTTCGTATATCGCTTTAGCTCCAGAACATAAGATTGTTCAAAATTTGCTTTCGCAAAATTTATTAAATCAAGATGTATTAAATAAAATCAAAGTTATTCAAAATCAAAGCCCAAGAGAAAGACAAAGTTCTGAAAAAGAAGGTTATTTTTTAGGAATTTATGCCATTCATCCTTTAAGCGGAGAAAAAATTCCTTTATGGGTGGCTAATTTTGTCTTGGCTGATTATGGTAGCGGAGCGGTTATGGCTGTTCCAGCTCATGATGAAAGAGATTTTGAATTTGCAACAAAATATAATCTTGCCATCAAACAAGTTATTCAAACTCAAGAAAATTTACCTTATATGCAAAAATTAGGAAAATTAATTAATAGTCAAGAATTTGATAATCTTGATTGTAATGAAGCAAGATTAAAAATCATTTCTCAGTTTGAAGCTAAAAATATAGGAAAAAGGGTTGTAAATTTTAAAATTCGTGATTGGGGTGTTTCGCGCCAAAGATATTGGGGTGCGCCTATTCCTATGATTAAATGTCAAATTTGTGGTATAGTGCCTCAAAAACTAGAAAATTTACCTATTACCCTACCTGAAGATGTGCAAATTACAGGTGAGGGTAATCCACTTGATAAACATCCAACTTGGAAAAATTGTATTTGTCCCAAATGTGGCAAAGAGGCTCAAAAAGAAAGTGATACTTTAGATACTTTTTTTGAAAGTTCTTGGTATTTTGCACGTTTTGCAAGTGATGAGAAAACTTGGCAGGAAAAAGCTTTAGATGAAAAAAGTGTAAAGTATTGGATGAGTGTGGATCAATATATAGGTGGTATTGAACATGCAATCTTGCATTTACTTTATGCGAGATTTTTCCAAAAAGCTTTAAGAGATTTGGGTTATTTAACACAAAATGAACCTTTTGATAGACTTTTAACTCAGGGTATGGTGTTAAAAGATGGTGCTAAAATGTCAAAATCAAAAGGCAATGTTGTAGATCCTGATGAGATTATAGAAAAATACGGTGCTGATACCGCAAGACTTTTTATACTTTTTGCTGCGCCTCCGGCTAAAGAGCTTGAATGGAATGATGATGCGGTTGAAGGGGCTTATAGATTTATTTGCAAACTCTATGATAGGGCGCAAAATGTTAAAAAAGGTGAGCTTGTAGAATTAAAACAAGAAAATTTAAACAAAGAAGAAAAATATGCAAGATTAAAGGTATATGAAGCTTTGAAAAAATCTTTTGAAGTTTATCATCAAAGTTTTGCTTTTAATACTTTAATTGCAGCTTGCATGGAAGCTTTAAATGCTTTAGCGCTTTGTAAAAATGAAGCTTTGGAGCAAGAGGCTTTTTATATTATTTTAAATATTTTAGAGCCTATTATTCCTCATGTTTGTTTTGAGCTTAGCGAGGAGCTTTTTAAATGTAAAAATTTCAAAAAATTAGAACTTAAGGAAGAGGTTTTTGTAAAAGATACTTTAAATTTAGCTGTAAGTATTAATGGTAAAAAAAGGACTGAATTTGAAATTTCAAGTAGTGCGAGTAAAGAAGAAATTTTAGCTTTTGCAAAAGAAAATACCGCTAAATGGCTTGAAGGTAAGAGTATAGTTAAAGAAATTTATGTGGAAGGAAAGCTAGTTAATCTAGTGATTAAATGAAAAAGATTTTAATTTTTTGTATAGGTTTATTTTTAGGTGCTTGTGGATATATTCCTACATCAAAAATCGCTAATAATATTTTTGATGAGAAAGTTTATGTTAATGTTGAATTAAGTCAACAAGACCCAAAAAATAGTATCTATGTTGCTGATACTTTAAAAGAAATGGTGATTTCAAAACTAGGGCGTAAGCTTGCTTTAAAACATGAAGCTGATGATGTAATCAATGTTAAAATGAATAATTTAGAATTTATTCCTTTGGCCTATGATAAAAATGGCTATGTTATTAGTTATAAAGCTAAGTTAAATTTAGATTTTAATGTTGTTTTTAAAGATGGCTCAAGTCAGGCTTTTAGTACAAGTGGAAGTTATAATTTTGAAATTTCTCCAAATAGTATTATTAGTGATTCTGCAAGGTATGAGGCTATTAGAGCGGCTTCAAGTGAGGCATTTGATGAGTTTATTTCCGTAATTGCTATTAAAGGGCAAAAACGTGGTTCCAAATACTAATGAAATAGCAAAGCAAACTTTAATTACATTAAAAGAAAGAAAACTAAAGCCAACCCCTGAAAATTATACGGAAATTTTTGAAGAATTATCTTTAAAATATGGTATTACAAGTTCAAATAAGGCTAAACTTGATAAATACAAAACCTTGCTTTTACCGATTTATCAACAAGAATTAAATTCTAAAACTATAAGAAGTTTAGAAGAACTAATTAGTTTTTTAATTTCTGTTTTAAATAGACAAAGCGGAAAACAATTTAGTGAATTTTTTGATTTTTTATATACCATATCTAAAACTTTGCAAATAAGTAAGGATAAAAAGATAAGAGATTTGGCTAAGGTGACTTCGATTAGAATTTCTAAAACTATGGATAGTGAAAGTATTTACTTGCTTACTAAAAAATGGAAAGAGCTTGAAAGAAATTACGATGAAAATGACTTAGAAGAACAAGCTCGCAAATATGGTATTAGTAAATATGATGATTATGGTAGCGTGATTAAAAAACTCTTAGTTAAACTTGAAGAGCGTAGTTATGAGCACTTTAGTGAATTATTATGCTTGGGTTTAAATCCTTCATTGGTAGAAGATTTAAAAATTCAAGGTTTTATACAAAATTTAACACAAAAACCTTTTGTAATAGGCGAAGAAAATTTTAAAAATGAACTAATGGAATTTATAAATCATCGTATAATGGTTGATAATATGTATGTCCAAAAAAATTTAAATTTTTTTAATGATAATCTAAAAAAAATCTATGAATTGCTTGTCTTACTTAATAAATCGAATGAAAAAAATATGGATTTTATCAATACTTTAAAACCAGATGAAAATGGGGAAGTAAAACTTAGTTTTGAGGATTTAAAACTAAAATTTAAACAACTTGGAGAAAAAATTACATCTTTAAATAATCAAATTGAATTCACGCAAAGCTTAGAGGAGAGAGAGGCTTGGAGTGTTCTTAAAGAGCTCGATAAAATGGATGAAAATTTTAATAAGTATAAAGTTAATTATTCTTTAGCTTTATTTTCTATAGTAAATTACCGTTTCATTATGGAAAAATATGGTATGGGAAGTTTGAATGAAATTTTTGTTCGATTTAAAAAAATTTTAAAAGATTCTTGTAGCGAATTTGATGAACTGTGGATGATAGATGAAAAGAGTTATTTGATTGTTTCGCCAGGAAAAAGCAAAGATGAAATTACACAGCTTGTAAATACAAATCTTAAAACTATAGAAAATTTTAGATTTATTTATAAGCAAGATATTATAACTCCTAAAATTCACGTGGCTTATCTTGATAAGCAAAGTAAGCCAAGTATTAATATTTTAGATGAGTTAATAAAGCAAATTGCAGCGGTTAATGAACAATATAATGAAAGTTGAGAATTTTTTAGCTCAAAAAAGTATAAATTACGATAAAATTGATCGTTTTTTGATGTTTAGAATGTATGAAAAATATAAGAAATATTTTAAAAATATTCCCATAATCCAACTTATAGGCACAAATGGTAAAGGTAGCACGGGTAGATATTTAACCCAACTTTTAGAAAATTTAAATTATAAAATAGGGCATTATACTAGTCCGCACATTTTCAGTTTTAATGAAAGATTTTATCTTGATGGTAAGATTGCAAATGATGAAGAATTAGAACAAGCTCATATAAGACTTGAAGAAATTTTTAAACAAGACTTGCAAAAATTAAGTTATTTCGAATATGCTACTTTTTTAGCTATGATTTTATTTCAAAAATGTGATTTTATTGTTTTAGAAGCAGGAGTGGGTGGAGAATATGATGCTACTTCTGTTTTTGAAAGAAGAATGAATATTTTTACAAGAATTGGATTTGACCATATTCAAATTTTGGGCAATTCTTTAGAAGATATTGCAAGAACCAAGCTTAAAGTTATGGCGCCTATAGCACTTATAAGTGATGAGCAAGAGCAAAATGTTTTAAATTTAGCAAAAAAAATTGCTTTTTTAAAAAAAGCTAATTTGCAAGTTTCTTCCTTAAATCCTTTTTTGAAAGAAAAATTTGAGATTTATTGTGAAAAGTTTGTTTTACCTTGTTTTTTAAAGCATAATTTAAAGCTTGCATTAAAGGCTTGTGAAATTTTAACTTCGCAAGAAAAAACCTTAGAAGCTTTAAAAAAGTTACAAGAGTTAAATTTACAAGGAAGATGCCAAGAATTTTCTCCAAATTTTTTTGTTGATGTGGGTCATAATCCCATGGCTGCTAAGGCTATGCTTGATAAATTTCAAGGAGAAAAAATAAATCTTATTTATAATGCTTATTTGGATAAGGATATTTTTCAAATTTTAAATACATTAAAGCCTATTATTGATACAATACAAATATATAAATATAAAAGTGCAGAACGAAAGCTGGCCGATGATGAAATTTATAGTATTGCATCAAAGCTAGGTATACAATGCAAAGAATTTGTAAAATTAGAAGAGAATAAAAAAAATCTAGTTTTTGGTTCTTTTATGCTGGTAGAAAATTTTTTAAAGGAGTGGTGTGGTAAAAAATAAATTCACTATTACCATTACAGATATTAACGGTTCAAGACATTTTTATTTAAATCAAATAATCAAAAAAATAGTTTTTTATACTATTGCTTTTATTGTTTTATTTTTAGTTTTTAGTGGTTTTTATATCAAATATCTCGATAGCAAACTTAGCGATATCAGTGAAAAGCGTGAGGAGCTTTTGAAAAAAAGCAAAGAATTGGAATTATCTAATTCGCAAATGCAAAAAAGCATAGAAGAAAAAACTCAGCAGTATGCAGCTATAGAAGATAAAATAGCTTCTTTTGAAGAGGCTTTGGGCTTAGAAGTAGAAAATAATCTTACAATTAGTGCAAGACTTGATAATCTTCAGCTTACCAATGAGCAGCAACTTGGAATTTTGGGACAAATTCCTAATGGATGGCCTATTGAAAATAAAGGCATTACAGGAAATTTTGGCTGGAGAGAGCATCCGCTTTTAAAAAGAAGGGAATTTCATCCTGGTATTGATTTAAGAGCAGAAATTGGTACCCCTATTTATGCACCAGCAAGTGGAGTAGTGGAATTTTCAGGTTATAGTGATAATGGCTATGGCTATAATGTAATTTTATTGCATAATTTTGGTTTTAAAACAGTATTTGCTCATATGATGCGCAAAGAAGTGGTCAAAGCAGGTCAATTTGTTAATAAAGGGCAGTTGATAGGTTATAGTGGTAATACAGGTCTTTCTACGGGGCCGCATTTGCACTATGAGGTAAGGTTTATTAATAAAACTTTAGAACCTTTGTATTTTTTAAATTTGCAAAGAAAAAATATGAATGATTTTTTTAATCAAGAAAGGAGAGTTCCATGGCAATCTTTAATAAAGGCGGTATCAGCCCAACATCCAGCTCTAGCTCAGAAACAACAGTAATTTCTTCAGGTGCGAGAATTGAGGGTAAATTTTATTTTGCTTCTATGCTCCATGTTGATGGAGAGTTAAGTGGTATTATTCATTCTGAAAGCATTGTGGTTATCGGAAAAAATGGAAATTTAAAAGGTGAATTACAAGCAGATAAAATTGTAGTAAATGGGTGTTTTGAAGGGCAACTTGAGGCTAATAGTTTAGAAATTTTAGCGGGCGGAGTTGTTAATGGTGATATTTCAACGCAAAAAATTTCTATAGAAAATGGCGGTCGCTTTAATGGAACTAGTAAAATTAAAGAAGATACTATCAAACTTATTGAAAATAACAACGAAGAATAATGCAAGCTTCATTTTATGAATACTTACAAAATCCAAAAATTTGTGAACTTTTTCTTTGTAAAGATGAAAAACAAGCAGATTTACTCGCTCAAGTTTCACGATTTAAGGGTTTAAAAACCTTTGTTTTACCTGATTTTAGAGCGCAGTTTGGAGATGATTTAAGGGCTTTTTCTAAAGAACTTTTTGATCTTTGTAAGATTTTAAATGCTTATCATAAAGAAGAAGAAAAAAAAATCCTTATTTCTCCTTTAAATACTGTTTTAAAAAAACTTCCTTCAAAAAAACATTTGCAAAATTATCATATCGATAAAAAACAAAATTTTGATTTGAAATGTTTTGAAGATGAAATTTCAAGATTGGGATACGAATTTGTAGATATAGTTCAGGATAAAGGTGAAATTTCAATTCGTGCGGATATTATTGATATTTTTTGTATCAATGAAGAAAATCCTATTAGAATTTTGCTTTTTGGCGAAGAGATTGAAAGTATAAGATATTTTGATTTGCAAAGTCAAAAGTCTATCCCTAATGAACTGGAACATTTTGAAATTTGTCCTTTTTTAAAATATTTTGACAAAGAAAATTATGAAATTTTTAAGGACAAATTAGAAGATTTTCAAAGCGATACTTTAATACATGATATCAATTCTTTAGGCTTTTGGTGTATTGATGATTTTTTTGATTATTTAGAACTTGATTTTTTAGCTTGTGAAAAGTTTGATATTAACGAATACGAAAAAGATATAAGCTTTGTGAATGCAAAAATTTTACCTCAAGCTAAAAAATTTAAAGAATTGCAAAGTTCTTACAATAAAGATTTTTTTGAATTTCATAAAAATAAAAAAATCACGCTTTTAGCTAAAAACGAAGCTTTGTTTAAAGCTTTGGAGCTTGAAGATACTCAAAATATCCATTTTGTAAAAAGTGATTTAAGGCTTAATCTTATTAGTCCTGAAGAGCTAATCATTTCTTTAAATCAAAAAGAAAAACAAAAAACAAGAAAAAAAGCTAGTTTGATTATAGATGAGCTTAAAAATGGGGATTATATAGTACACGAAGATTATGGGGTAGGTAAATTTTTAGGTCTTGAGATGATAGTGATAAGCGGAGCAAAAAAAGAGTTTGTTGCTATAGAGTATCAAAATTCTGACAAGCTTTTATTACCAGTGGAAAATCTTTATTTAATTGATAAATATTTGGGCGTGAGTGGATCTATTCCAAGCTTAGATAAACTAGGTAAAACAAGCTTTATTAAACTTAAAGAAAAATTAAAAACTAAACTTTTAGCCATAGCTTCTGAAATTGTTATTATGGCGGCTAAAAGATCTTTGGTGCAAGCAAAAAAAATTACAGTGGATTTAAATAGACAAGCTGATTTTATAGCTAGTGCGGGTTTTGTTTATACAAGTGATCAAGATAAAGCCTGTCATGAAATTTTGCAAGATTTTCAAAGTGGAAAAGTCATGGATAGGCTTTTAAGCGGTGATGTGGGTTTTGGAAAAACTGAAGTTGCTATGAATGCTATTTACTCAGTAGTTAAAAGCGGATTTTGTGCATTTTTATTTGCACCTACAACTTTGCTTTCTCATCAGCATTATAAAACCTTAAAAAAGCGTTTTGATCCTTTTGATATAGAGGTTTTTAAACTTGATCGCTTTATAAGTAGTGCAGAAAAAAAACAAGTTTTACAAAATTTAAAAGAAAATAAAGCTTGTGTAGTTGTAGGAACTCATGCACTTTTAAGTGTAGAATGTGAAAATTTAGCCCTTGTTATTATTGATGAAGAGCATAAATTTGGAGTGAAGCAAAAAGAAAAGCTTAAAGAAATCACTCAAAATTCACATATTTTATCCATGTCAGCAACCCCTATACCAAGAAGCTTAAATCAAGCTTTAAGTTCTATAAAATCTTATAGTGTTTTGCAAACTCCACCAGAAGATAGAATGGATGTAAGAACTTTTGTCAAAGAAAATGATGACGCACTTTTAAAAGAAGCTATAGCAAGAGAGTTAAGACGTGGTGGGCAAATTTTTTATATTCATAATCATATTGCAAGTATAGAGCAATGTAAAAAGCATTTATTAGAACTTTTTTCTACTTTGCGTATTTTGATTTTACATTCTAAAATCGATGCCAAGGTGCAAGAAGAAGAAATGTTGAAATTTGAAAACAAAGAATATGATTTGCTTTTAAGTACCTCTATCGTAGAAAGTGGGATTGATTTACCAAATGCAAATACTATCATAGTAGAAAAAAGCGATCGTTTTGGCATGGCTGATTTGCATCAATTGCGTGGGCGTGTAGGAAGAAGTGATAAGCAAGGTTATTGTTATTTTTTAATTGAAGATAAAAATGCTATCACAAAAGATGCTTTAAAGCGTCTAGTTTCCTTAGAAAGTAATTCTTTTTTAGGCGCAGGTTCTATTTTGGCTTATCATGATCTTGAAATTCGTGGCGGTGGAAATTTATTAGGCGTAGATCAAAGTGGACATATTGAGCAAATTGGATATAGTTTATATCTTAAAATGTTAGAAGATGAACTTAATGCTTTAAGTAAAAATGAAGTGGATCAAAAAGAAAATAAACTTGATTTAAAACTCAATGTTAATGCCTTTTTAAACAGCGAACTTATCAGCGAAGATCGCTTAAGATTAGAACTTTATAGAAGACTTAGCAAGTGTGAGCAAGTTTATGAGGTTTATGAGATTGAAGGTGAAATTGAAGATCGCTTTGGAAAACTTGACATTTATACTAAGCAATTTTTATCTTTGATTACTATTAAAATTTTAGCTTTAAATAAATTTAAAAGCATTAGTAACTATGAGCAAAATATTCAATTTACTGCTTTAAATGATGAAAAAGAACTCATCAAGGCAAAAAGCAAAGATGATGATGATATTTTAGAGGCAATTTTAACGCATTTAAGAAAGGCTTAAAATGGATTGGAATAAAACTTATGCAGCAATTTATAGAGCAAGAAAAGATTATTTAAAGCCTATTTTTGAAATCGATCCTATTGCTTTAAAAGATTTAGTAGGTATGGAAAGTCAAAAAAAAGCACTTTATGAAAATACTTTAAATTTCATTCAAGATAAGGGAGTAAATCACGCACTTTTATGGGGATCTAAGGGCACTGGAAAATCAAGTTTAATTAAAGCTATATTTAATGAATTTAAAGAACAGGGCTTAAGACTTGTCGAATTAAATAAAGAAGATTTATTTGCCTTAGCAGATATCATCGATGAAATCAGATTAGAAAATTTTAAATTCATACTTTTTTGTGATGATTTTTCTTTTGAAAAGGGAGATGATAGTTATAAATTTTTAAAACCTTTACTTGAGGGAAGCATAGAAAAAGCCCCAAATAATGTAATTATTTATGCGAGTTCAAATCGTAGGCATTTATTAAGTGAAAGCATTACTGATAATCTTGATACGCAAATCACACATACAGAACTTCATTTAAGCGATGCTACTGAAGAAAGATTAAGCTTGAGTGATAGATTTGGTTTGTGGTTAAGTTTTTATCAGGGAAATTTAGAAGAGTATTTAAAGATGATAGATTTTTATTTTAAAGATTATTCTTGTGATAAAGAGCTTTTACACGCTAAAGCTAAAGAATTTGCTACTCTAAGAGCAAGTAGAAGTGGTCGTACCGCAAAGCAATTTTATTTAGCTTTTAAGGAGAATTTTAAATGACTGGAGCACAAATTTTTACCAAGCTTTTAAATTTGGATTTAAATTATCATGATTTTGATTGGCTTGAAAATCAAGGATTGAGTGAATTTGAGCTTTTAATTTCTGTCGTTTTAACTCAAAATACAAATTGGAAAAATGTCTTAAAAGCTTTAGAAAATTTAAAAAAAGAAAATATTGCAAGCTTAGAACAAATCAATACTTTATCCAATTTAGAACTTGCAACTTTAATTAAGCCTAGCGGATTTTATAATACCAAAACTAAGCGTTTAAAAGGTTTGGTAGAAAGTATCATAAACACTTATGAAAATTTAGAAAATTTTAAAACAAATGCAAGCAGAGAATGGCTTTTAAATATCAAAGGTTTAGGTTTTGAAAGCGTTGATAGTATTTTAAACTATCTTTGCAAAAGAGAGATTTTGGTTGTAGATAATTATAGTTTGCGTTTGGCTTTTTACTTAGGTTATGAGTTTGAAAATTATGAAGAATTAAGAGAATTTTTTCAAAGTGACATAGAGAGTGAGCAAGAAAATTTGTATAAAATTTTAGGAAAAAAATGCGAACTTTACGAACTTTATCAAATTTTTCATGCTTTGATTGTAGCTTTTGCAAAACAGAGTTTTAAAGGACAAAAATTAAGCCCTAAGGGTGAAGAATGGATCAAAATTTTAAAGGAAGATTTATGAAAGCAAAAGGAAGTGAACTTATACCTGTTTTAACTATAGCAGGGAGTGATTGTAGTGGTGGAGCAGGGATACAAGCCGATCTTAAAACCTTTAGTGCACACAATCTTTTTGGTATGAGTGTGGTTTTAAGTGTGGTAGCTGAAAATACCGCAAGGGTGATTTCTGTACACGATATACCTACTCAAAGCGTGGATGAACAAATGCTTGCCGTGTTTGAAGATATAGTGCCAAAGGCAACTAAAATCGGAATGATAGGTTCTTGTGAATTAATGAGCTGTGTAGCTAAAAATTTAAGCGAGTTTAAACCTCAAAATGTAGTTATTGATCCTGTAATGTTTGCCAAAAATGGCTATGCTTTAATGCCGCAAGAAAATTGTGATTTTTTCAAACAAACTATAATAAAATTTGCAGACATTCTTACTCCTAATATTCCTGAAGCAGAGTTTTTATGTGGTTTTAAGATCGCTAATGAAGAGCAGATGATAAAAGCAGCTAAGCATTTATGCAGCTTGGGGGCTAAGGCAGTTTTACTTAAAGGCGGACATAGTGAAGCAAATGCCAATGATGTGCTTTATAATGGAAAAGAAATTTATATTTTAAAAGGCGAACGCATAGAAACTAAAAATACTCACGGTACAGGTTGTACGCTTTCTTCGGCTATTGCTAGTAATTTAGCTAAAGGCAAGGATTTATTTCACGCTGTTAGTGAAGCTAAAGAGTATGTAAGAAATGCGATTTATTATTCACTTAATCTTGGAAAAGGTTGTGGTCCTACAAATCATTTTTTCAAGTTTCTAGATGAAAAATAAATTAGATCTTAGCCTTTATTTGGTTGCTACTAAGGGAAATAAAAGCGAGGAGTGTTTTTTAAATACTTTAGAAAATGCTATAAAAGGCGGAGTAAGTATCATACAACTTCGTGAAAAAGAGCTTAATGCAAGAGAATTTTATAAACTAGGCTTAAAGGTGCAAAAACTTTGCAAGTCTTATAAAATACCTTTTTTGATTAACGATAGGGTGGATATAGCTTTAGCCTTAGATGCTGATGGGGTGCATTTAGGACAGGAAGATTTAGAAGCAAAATTAGCTAGAAAGCTTTTAGGAGATGAAAAAATCATAGGCTTAAGTCTTAAAAAGTTAGAACAACTTGAGTTTATACAAGGAGTAAATTATCTAGGTTGTGGAGCTATTAAGGCAACGCCTACTAAAGAAAGTTCGCTTTTAAGCCTTGAGCTTTTAAGTCAAATTTGTGATAAAAGCCCTATAGGGGTTGTAGCCATAGGTGGGATTGACAAAGAAGCACTTGTTGAGTTAAAGGGTATAAATTTAAGCGGTGTGGCTGTGGTTAGGGCGATCATGGATGCTAAAGATGCTTTTTTGGCAGCTAAAGAGCTAAAGCGTAAAATCTATGAAAATTTATCTCTTAAATGAAACTCCTTTTGAAGGGGTGGAAAATCTTATTTTAAATGAGATTGTTTTTTATGATTTTAGTGTGGATTTGAGTTTGTATGATGCTTTAATCTGCACTTCAAAAAATGCTTTAAAAGCTTTACAACATGCAAAAATCACTTTAAATTTCAAACTCAATTTATACGCTGTGGGACAAAGTACAGCTCAATACGCTAAAAATTTAGGTTTTAAAAAGATTAAAATTCCATCAAAGGCTTATGGAAAAGATCTTTTTCTTGAATTTAAAGAGGAGTTAAAAATGCAAAAATGTTTGTATTTAAGGGCTAAAAATATTGTTTCAACTTTAAATTTGGATCTTAAAAATGTAGGTGTGGATTTAGATGAAATGATTGTTTATGAAAATGTTTTTAAAAAAGGCGACAAAAAGCTTATCTATCCTGCTATTTTTATATTCACCTCTCCTTTAAGTGTAGAAAATTTTTTAAAATTTTATAGCTTAAAAGAAGAAGATAAGGTTGTAGTTATAGGGCAAAGCACAGCAAAGAAGCTTTTAAATTTTAAAAATCTTTATATATGCGAAAATCAAAGTCTTTTAGACTGTGTTAAGCTCGCTAAGACTTTGGTTTAATTTTTTAAATTCCAAAAATTTTCTTTGGGATAAATAATAATGCTTTTTGTGAGTAAAATTTCATCATTGACGTTTTTATCACGATTTAAAGCAATACTAATGTGGGCTATAATAACACCATCTTTGCTTAAATTTGCATCGGGATTGAAGTTGGAAAATTTAAAATTAACACATTGTGCAATAGGATAAAAATATTTTATTTTAATCAAAGCTTTTGTGTAATTAAAATATATATTGTCTAAACATTCTTTATTTTCTTGCTTTGCTTGATATAAAAAATATTTAGAAAATTGCGTTGCATTGTGACTTAAAATTTGAGCTTGAAGGTAGTAATAACTATCTTGGATTATTTTTGGAGTATAGCTGGATATGTTTAAGGTCAAGCTCATCCATAGACTTATTAGTAGTATTAAAAAAATTGTCCAAATTAAAACATAAGCTTTTTTCACAGTAAAATTCTTTTTTCAAGGCAATGTTTTGTTTGTCTTTTTAGGCAAATTTTTAATTTATTGTTTTGCAGGTTAAATGAGCTTATGTTTTTAGAAATTAATCCTTGTTGGTTTAATTGTTCATTAAATTTTGGCTTTATTTCATATATAAGTTCTTCATTTTGCAATTTGATAACTAATTGAGCTTGCAAAGGAATAAAACTACCTGTAAAATTTGCAGATATACCATTTTCCAAGATAGATATTTTTTCAATCTTATTAATTTTATAAGCATAGCTAATATGTTCATTGTCGTTATATAAATCTTTTCTATTTTGGAGTTGTGTTTTAAAATCAGAATGAGGTGAATAAAGTGTATGATTATTTTCTAAAATAAGAGCAGAATTAATAAGATAAAGTTTATTATCTTTTAGGCTAATTAACTCATCTTTTAAAAGACATTTTAATGTATTCTGTGAAAATGTAATATTAATACAATTTTGTATTAATTTTTCTATTTTAAGCAAGTTTAAATGTGCTTGAGTGATAAGATTGTTTGTATGTAAAGCAGTAAAATTTAAATGATAAAAATCCATTAAAGGTTTTGAAAGTAAGCTAGTTATAAAAGTAAAAAGTATTAGTGATATTATAAGTTCAAAAAGTGTAAAAGCTTTGCTCATTCTTTAAAATAAACGCTATAATTTTGATCTTGAAAGTATAATTTTTGAAATTGAAATATACCGTCATTAACAAACTGTTCTTGTAAAACTATAGGTTTTAAGGCTGAAGTTTGAAGTATGATGGTTTTAAAAATAGGCTTTTCATATAATTCTTCTTGAAGTTTATAGAGTCTTTCAAAAATATTTAAATTTTCATAGTTTTTGTAAAGTTGAATATAGTAATAAAAAATGCCAATGAAAATTAAAGATATGATCGTTATAGCACTAATGCTTTCTATAAGTATGAAAGCCTTTTTCATTTAGCGCTGCTAGCATTTATGGCTTCAAAAAAACTTCCGCGAATTCCTTTTTGTTCGAGTATTTTTATGCCTTTTATTGTAACTCCGCCAGGGGAGCAAATATTTTCTTTGATAATAGCTGGATGTTCATGTTCTAGTAAAGCACTAGAGCTTTTAAATAAAGAGCGCGTAAGATTGAGACTAAGTTCTTTTGACAAACCTTCATAAACTCCAGCATTAGCAATGCTTTCTGCTATAAGTGCTAAAAAAGCAGGAGCGCAGCCGCTAATCGCCATAGCTGCATTCATTTGTATTTCATTATCTAATTTATAAGCCGAGCCAAAAGTTTTTAAAATGTCTAAAATTTCATTTTCAAAATGAGAGTTTTTAAGTATATATGGTGTGGTTGAAGCCTTGTATTTAGCTGCTGTATTAGGCATTATTCTAACATAATTTTGAGCTTTGATGGTTTGTAGTTTTTCAAAATCAACATTGGCTAAAACAGAGATTAAGATGCGTGCTTGTCCTTTTAGCATTTGGGCAATATTTTCTAAAGCATAAGGTTTGAAAGCCAAAATAACATCTTTACCTTCTATGTTAAAATCTTTGTAAAGTAAGGTTTTAAAGCCTTCTTTGGTGAGGGCTTGAAGTTTTTCTATACTTCTTCCTACTATACAAATTTCATAATCATCTTTTAATCCATAGGCTAAGGCTGTTGCCATAGATCCATTTGCAAGTATATAGAGCATTATTTTTTAATATAATTAGCAATTTGATCAGCTTGAAAAAAGTCGGGATAATTAACTGTATCTAGTATCACTTGTACCATAGTATTATTATCAAGATTAATGACTACTGGAGCTAGAAAATTCACTGTCGATTCTTCAATGCTTTTTGCTATGGCTACTATATTAAAAATTTTCATATTAGATTCAGGTGTTAAAGAAAGAAGCTCTTGATAATAAGTTGGTATATCAAATTCATAATCAGGTCTAATCAAATAAGGATTAATTAAAACAAAAGAAAAGTCTTTACCATCAAGACTTTTAAGTCTTACAAATACTTCATCGATAGTTGAAAATTCCATATTTTTGGTTTCTTCAAAACCTAAGATAGGGCATTTAACAGCTAGGGTCATGTTTTCTCCTCAAGTTATAATGTTTAATATTTTAACATAAAATAAGCAATAATCATTCCAAAATTTTAAATTATTTAATTAATTTTATTATAATTTTAGAAGAACATAATTATAAAATCGTTAAAATATATATTTTTGAGAATATAAATCAAGGTGAAGTATGAAAAAAGGTATTTTTTTATTGGTTTTTTTAAGTGTTTTTTTTAGTGCGTGTAGTACGAAAAATGATGAAGGTTTATACAATCTTAGTGCTAGTGAGTGGTATAAGCAAATTATTAAAGATTTGCAGGACAAGGATTTGGAAAAAGCTGATGATCATTATAATGGTATGGCAAGTGAGCATGTTGCCGATCCTTTATTGGAAACTATTTTAATTATTTTGGCACAAGCTCATATGGATGAAGAGGAATATAAGTTAGCTGAATTTTATTTAGATGAATATAATAAAAAATTTGGAAATTCACGCAATGCTGATTATATTCGTTATCTTAAAATTAAAGCAAAATTTGATGCATTTGCAGTGCCAAATCGTAATCAGGCTTTAATGCTTGAAAGCCAAAAAGAAATAGATACTTTTTTGAAAGATTATCCTTATACAGAATATGAACCTTTGGTTCAAACAATGCTTACAAAATTTAATTTAGCGGTTTTTTATCTTAATAGTACTATAGAAAATCTATACCAGCGCATAGGGCATGATGAAAGTGCACAAATTTATAAACAAAGACTTCAAGAAAGTGAATTTTATCAGCAAAGTATTATCAAACCTGAGCTTCCTTGGTATAGAAGTATATTTGAAAGATTTTAATAAACAAGGAAAATAAATGCAGATTGAAGAGATACAAAATTATCCAGCAAATTTACCAGTATTGGTTGAAGATGAATTATTTTTATATCCTTTTATGATAACTCCTATTTTTATTAACGATTCATCCAATATGAAAGCTTTAGATCTTGCGATTAAAAATGATAGCATGCTTTTTGTTGCACCTTCAAAGTTGGAAAATGGAAGAAATTTTGATGAAATTTATAATTGCGGAGTGATTGGGACTATCATGCGAAAAGTTCCTTTGCCTGATGGAAGAGTGAAAATACTTTTTCAAGGATATGCCAAGGGTAAAATTATAGAGCAAATTTCTAATAAACCTTTAGAAGCCAAGATAGAACTTATAAAAGAAGACTTTTTAGAAGGAACTAAAAAAGAAGCACTTCTTGAAGTTTTAAAAGAGAAAGTAAAAAATTTGGCAAATATTAGTCATTATTTTTCTCCAGATCTTTTAAGAACAATTGAAGAAGGTTTTGATGCATCTAGGATTTGCGATTTGATTTTAAATACTGTGCGTATTAAAAAACAAGTTGCTTATGAGTTTTTTGTTTTAACAGATCTTGAGCAAAAATTAGTAAAATTAATAGATTTAATTGCTCAAGAAATAGAAGCTAATAAAATTCAAAAAGAAATTAAAAATAAAGTACATTCTCGTATTGATAAGGTAAATAAAGAATATTTTTTAAAAGAACAATTAAGACAAATTCAAAAAGAGCTTGGTTCTGATACGCAAAAAGAAGATGAGGTTAGAGAGTATCAAAAGCGTCTGGAGTTAAAGAAGAAATTTATGCACGAAGACGCTTATAAAGAAATCAAAAAACAAATTGAAAAATTCGAACGCATTCATCAAGATAATTCCGAAGCATCGATGATTCAAACTTACATAGAAACAGCATTAGATGTTCCTTTTGAAAAAATTTCTAAGAAAAAACTTGATATTAAGGAAGTTTCAAAACAGCTTAACCATGATCATTATGCATTAAATAAACCAAAAGAACGCATAGAAGAATATTTTGCAGTTAGGGAACTTTTAGAAAAAAGAAAAATAGCAGAAAAAGATGGTGCTAAAGTTATACTTTGTCTTTATGGGCCTCCTGGCGTTGGTAAAACTTCACTGGCAAATTCTGTTTCAAAAGCTTTAAAAAGAGAGCTTATTCGTATAGCCTTAGGTGGACTTGAAGATGTTAATGAGCTGCGTGGTCATCGTAGAACTTATATAGGCGCTATGCCTGGACGTATTACTCAAGGACTCATAGAGGCAAAACAAATTAATCCTGTAATTGTATTGGATGAAATTGATAAATTAAATCGCAGTTTTAGAGGCGATCCAAGTGCGGTGCTTTTAGAAATTTTAGATCCAGAGCAAAATTCTAAATTTAGGGATTATTATTTAAATTTTAATATTGATTTAAGTAAAGTCATTTTTATAGCAACGGCAAATGATATTAGCAATATTCCTGCACCTTTAAGAGATAGAATGGAATTTATAGAACTTAGCTCTTATACTCCAAGTGAAAAATTTCATATAATGAAAAAATATTTAATTCCAGATGAGCTTAAAAAACATGGCTTAAAATCCAATGAATTATCTATTGATGATGAAACTATAGAGCTAATCATTAGCGATTATACTCGTGAATCAGGAGTTAGAAATTTGCGTCGCAAAGTTGCAGAGTTGTGTCGTAAGAGTGCTAAAAAACTACTTTTAGAAAATATTAAAAAAGTCATTATTAATACAAAAAATTTGAATGAATTTTTAGATAAAAAAGTTTTTGAAATAGAAAAAAATAATGGAGAAAATCAAGTAGGTCAGGTCAATGGTTTGGCTTGGACAAGCGTAGGTGGAGATGTTTTAAAAGTAGAGGCTGTAAAAATTAAAGGTAAAGGAGAATTAACGCTCACAGGAAGTTTGGGTGATGTAATGAAAGAATCAGCTAGAATTGCTTTTAGCATGATAAAAGTTTTAATCGATGAAGGAAAAATAAAAATACCTAAAAAAATAATTATTGATCCTAAAGTTAATGTTTATGATAGTTATAATATTCATATCCATGTGCCAGATGGAGCTACTCCAAAAGATGGTCCAAGTGCGGGCATTACGATAAGCACAGCTATTGCTTCTATTTTTAGTGATAAAAAGGTTAAAGCAGATGTTGCAATGACAGGTGAAATAGATTTAAAAGGAAAAGTTTTACCAATAGGCGGATTAAAAGAAAAATTAATTGCAGCTTATAAAGCAGATATAAAAACAGCTTTAATCCCAAGAAAAAATTACGAAAGGGACTTAAAAGATATTCCTAGTGAGGTTAGAGACAATATGGAAATCATTGCTGTTGATACTTTTAGTGATGTCTTAGAATATACTTTGATTTAATTTTATTTTGAGAATAAATGTATAAGAAAGCAAACTTTTTACAAGTTTGCTTTTAAAAGATTATAGTCCTTCAAAAGGATTATTGATTACTTCTTTTCTATCCACTATATAAGGGATAAGAGCTACATGTCTTGCACGTTTGATTGCAACTTCTACCATTTCTTGGTATTTTTTGCTTGTACCTGTTAAACGGCGTGGCATGATTTTAAATCTTTCAGATAAAGCATGTTTTAACATTGCTGTATCTTTATAATCAATAAATTCAACTTTTGCTTCAGTGTATTTGCAATATTTGCGAGAGTATTTTCTTTTTTCTGCCATAGTTTATCCTTTAAAATGGTAAATTAGTATCATCGCTATCATAAGCATCGATATCAATTTCTTTTAATTTTTCTTCGTGTTGTGGGTTTTGGTTTCTTTGTGGAGTAGGGTTTGTTTTTGCTTTATTAAAATTTTGATTTTCACTCATATAAGGATCATAGCTTTGATTTTCATAGTTTCCACTATAATTGTTGTTTGAAAAGCTATTATTGCCAAAATTTCCGCCTTGTTGTGGAGCATTGGAATTGCCAAGCATTTCCATATTTTCAACTTGAATGCTATGTTTAGAGCGATTTTGTCCATTTTGATCACTCCATTGTTCAAATCTTAAACGTCCTTCTATGAGTACTTTTGAACCTTTTGTAAGGTATTGGTTTGCAACTTCTGCGGTGCGACCATAAAAGCTTATATCAATAAAGCAAGTTTCTTCTCTTTTTTCTCCATTTGTGGTAAATCTTCTTGTTACTGCTATAGCGGAAGCTCCAATAGCACTACCGCTTTGTGCATAACGCATTTCTATATCACGTGTAAGATTTCCAACCAAAACAACTTTGTTAAACATCTTTTTCCTTATTGAATTTCAGGAGCATCTAAAGGTTTGATTTCTTTTTTAGATTGCTTAATCCCGTGGCTTAGTTTTTCCCAAGCTGCAATTTCTTTTTTATTTTCATATTTTACGATTAAAAATCTTATTACTTCTTCAGTGATTCTTAACACCCTTTCAAGCTCTGCAATTAAGTTTGTAGGAGCTTTGAAGTAAATCACAAAATAAGTTCCTCTTTCGTATTTTTTGATTTTATACGCTAATTTTCTAGTGCCCATTGGAACAACAGTTTCAATTTCTGCACCATTTTTGGTTAGGACTTCTTTAACGAATTCCAACTTCGCATTCACTTCCTCTTCGGTAAGTGTTGGTTTTAAGATAAATAAAACCTCATAATGTTTCATCTTTTCTCCTTATGGATATTAAAGCCCATTTTTATGAGCAAGGATTTTGCATAAAGCAAGACTAGATTATATCAAAATATACTTAATTTATACTTCAATAAGTGTTGTAACTTTTTGTAATTACCTGTTTATAATTTAAAGGTGAAATTTTAACCTTTTATCTTAATCTGTGATATAATTAATTTAAGTTGCGAATTGTTAAAAAAGGAGGGTGGATATGAATAGTACAAAACCTATTCGTTGGTTTACTTTTATTGTTTTAGTTATTGGTGGAGGAACTGTTTTTAAACTTTCCTCTTTAAAAGATGTTTTTTATGTGCCTATGCAAGAATTTATGAATCTTAGCAATACACAAATTGGACTTGCACTTTCAGTTTATGGCATAGTGCAAACGGTAGGAAATTTTGCATCTATTTATATAGCAGATAGATTTTCTAAAAAAATACTTATTCCTTTTTCATTGGTTTGCGTGGGTTTGGTTGGAATTTATATTTCTACTTTTCCTTCTTTTTATGGAATTTTAATAGCTTGGGGTTTGCTTTCTTTATTTGGAGAAGTTGTGTATTGGCCTGTTTTGCTTAAAGCCATTCGCTTGCTTGGAGATTCTACTCAGCAAGGGAGACTTTTTGGATTTTTGGAAGCAGGGCGTGGAGTTATAGATACTATAGTTGCTTTTAGTGCTTTGGGAATTTTTTTACTTTTAGGTTCTGGCGCAGGTGGACTTAAGGCCGCTATATTATTTTACAGCGCTTGTGTAATTATAGCAGGTATTTTGGCATATTTTCTACTTGAAGATGACAAAATCAAAACCCAAGATGAACAAGGAAATGAAATCAGCAGAAACAAAGCTGCTTGGAATGGAGTTATTAAGGCGATTAAAACTCCTGAAATTTGGGTGGTATCTTTGACTATTTTTACTATTTATTCTGTGTATTGTGGTTTGACTTATTTTATTCCATTTTTAAAAGATATTTATGGTATGCCTGTGGTTTTGGTCGGTGCTTATGGTATTATCAATCAATACACTTTAAAATTAGTAGGTGGACCAATTGGGGGATATTTAGCAGATAAAACCTTTAAATCTTCAACAAGATATTTGCGTTTCGCTTTGATTTTAGCAGCATTGGCCATATTAATTTTTGTTTTTATGCCCCATGAGAAATTAAATATTTATTTTGGTATGAGTTTAACCTTAGGTTTTGCCGCTCTTGTTTTTACTATGCGTGCAACATTTTTTGCTCCTGTGGATGAGATAGAAATACCTAGGGAAATTAGTGGAGCTGCTATGAGTATAGCTTGTATTTTTGGTTATTCTCCACAACTTTTTTGTTTTGCACTTTATGGTTTTATGATCGATCGTTTTAAGGGTTTATTAGGCTATCAAATTGTTTTTGTGTTAATGGGGATTTTTGCTATTTGTGGTGTGATTGTAACTACGATTTTACTTAAGATGATAGCTAGAAAAAAAGTATTAAAAGGAGTGGCATCATGAAAATAGGTTTAGAAACTGAAAGTATGCATTTATGGTTTCAAAATGGCAGGATGGATATATTTTCTTATATCGATTTTGCTAAAAATTTGGGCTGTGAGGGTGTGATTATAAATATCATTAAAGACTTTGGTTTGGATGAAGAATGGGGATGCTTAGGAAGCGATGACGAAAATCATCTTAAAAAAATTAAAGCCAAATTGGATGAATACAATATGTATTGCGAGATTGACTCTAAGGGTTTTAATAGGGATAAATTTGAAAAAATTGCTAAAGTAGCTTCTATTTTAGGCGCTAAAATTATACGCTCTTATGTGCCCTTAACCGATAAAAATAAAAAGGTTAAACATGCTAGCGATGGGGCTTATGATGATTCTAAAATTACTGCTAGATTCAATAAAGAAGATTTTTTAGCTGCAAAAGATGAAATAAAAGCTTTGATACCGATTTTGGAAAAATATGATTTAAAACTTGCTATAGAAAATCATGAGTATCAAACTTCAGAGGATTTGCTTGATTTGTTGAAATTGATCAATCATCCTAAAATAGGATTTTTATATGATTTTGGAAATTCCATGATGGCCTATGAAGATCCTATAAAAGCTTGCAAAGACATGGCTAAATATACTTTTAGCACGCATTGTAAGGATCATATAGTTTTCATTGAAGAGGGTGTAGAATATATTTGCGGCGTTCCTTTGGGAGAAGGAAATTTAGACATTAAAACTTGTGTAGAAATTCTTAAAAAAGAAGGACTTGACCGTATTAATGTAGAGCAATGTTATCCTTATTGTGCGACTTTTAAAAGAGAAAAAGGAACAGGTGGGGTTAAAGAATTAGGCAAAGGGGCTTTTAAGATAGAAAAAGCTTTGTTTGAAGATTTAAAAGCTATGCAGTATTATTATCCTCAAGAAGTATCTCAAGAATGCTTAGAGAGGCTTTTAAAACTTCAAAAAAAAGGTTGTGAGAAAAGTGTAGAATATTTAAAAAGTATTATTTAGATAAAATTTGAAATAAATTTTGTTTAATATTTGCAAGCATAGCAAAACGTTTTTTATACATGGAGCGTTTTTGCGAAGGGATTTCTTCTAGGTTTTTTTGAGAGTGGTGGAGTTTATAGTATTTGTGTTTATTGATTTTTATTAATTCTCCACCATTTTCTAGCCAAATTTTTTGATAATCTACAAAATAGCCTTTTTCTTTTCCTTTTTGAGAACGGATTTGATTTTTTTCATGTACACCTAAAGTAGCTTGAAGTTTTAAAATTTCACAAAGCATCTTAGAGCATTCTATAAGTAAAGCAACAGGGCGCAAACCATGACATTTTTTAGTTAAAATTTTATTAATTTCTAAAATATTAAAATCTTTGTATTTATGTCCTTGTATACAAGAAAGTAGAAGATTGTTTTCTAAAGTAAAGCAAAAATTACATTGTAAGATTGTGTATTTTTTAAATTTTAAAGAAAAAGCCCAAAAACCTTCTTCGCAAACATTATAGTTATATCCTAAAAAAAGCTCAAAATCTTCATCAAAAGAAAAAATTATTTGTTCCTCGGGAAGAAATTAAAACAAGCGAGTCTCTTATCAACATCATAAATAAGTGTTTTAACACGTTCATTTGCTTTAAAACTTTTATCGCAAAATCTTCTTGTAGCATTTAACAAGCATAGGGTCTTTGAGAGAAAAAGTCTTTTAAATGTTTATTTTTTTCTTTATTAAGCGTTTTTTCTAGAAGTCTTACTTGAGAAAATATAAAATTTTTCTTGCTTGAAAACGCAAATAGCGCCAAAAGATTATACTTTTTCTTCTATCAGTAAAATTTGGAATAGGGTAGGAAAATTTTTTATTCACCTATAATCCTTGATATATCATTATAAGTTGCAAAGAGCATTAAACTTAAAAGTATTGCCATGCCTGTATAGCTTAAATATTCAAAAGTACGCTGTGGAACTTTGCGTCTAAAAATCATTTCATAAAGATTAAAAAGTATATGTCCTCCATCAAGCATAGGAATAGGTAAAAGATTTAAAATGCCTAAATTTATAGAAATTAAAGCAGTGATAAATAAAAGCAAAGTAAAGCTATTTTGTGCAGCCTTTGAGGTAATTTCAGTCATGGTGATAATACCGCCTAAATTTTTTGCTTCAACTTCACCACTTATGAGTTTTACAATACCCTTGATGATGAGTGTAGAAGCTTGAAAACTTTCTTGTGCGGCATATTTAAAACTTTCTAAACCTTGGTGTTTTACAAGAGTGCTTGTCCCATTTGGACTGACTCCAAGTTGAGGTTTTTCAACGATTTGTCCAAAGTCATTGTATCCTTGTCCTATTTTTGGAGTTAAAATAAATTCTAAATTTTTTCCTTCTCTATTGATTAATATTTTCAAAGGATCTAAACTTAAATGCTTTGAAATTTCATCAAAGGTTTGAATTCTTATACCGTTAATTTCTAAGATAGTATCATTTTTTTGAAGTCCTATTTCTTGTGCAGCAGAGTTTGGCGCTATGTTTCCTATTTGCGGAGCAAGTTTGTTTAGACCTAAATTTCCTATGATAATATAAAGAAAAAAAGCTAAAATTAGATTAAAAAATGGTCCAGCAAAAAGAATATAAATCTTTTTTAAAGGACTTAAAATGCTATAGCTATCTTTGTCTAGATTTTCAAAACCAGGACGCATATCATCTTGTCCTTTAAGTTTAACATATCCTCCAAGTGGTAAAGTGCTTAAGCGATAGTTTGTGCCTTTAAATTCACGCTCTATAAGACTTTTTCCAAATCCTATACTAAAAACTTCAACTTTTACACCCAAAGATCTTGCAGCCAAAAAATGTCCTAATTCGTGAAAGAAAATTAAAAATGAGATGACTAAAACAGTTGCTAAAAATTCAATAGAATAAAATTTAATTCCCAAAATCAAAATAACAATTAAAAATAATAAAGATCTCATTTCTCTCCTTTTTTTTGAGCTTTTATATAAGTATAGATGTATTCAAATCCAGAATAAAGAGTTAAAATCAAAGCTATGTAAAGTAGAATTTCACCGCCTATCCACTCCATGATTAAAAATCCTATCGCAGTCATTTGAAAAGCGGTTTTAAGTTTGCCTGCAAAAGAAGCATTGACATTTAAATTTTCGCTAATCATTACAGCTCTAAAACCCGTGATAAAAAATTCCCTTACTAGTATAATATAAATTACCCATTCATTAGCTTTTCCTGTAAGTAAAAGCCCTAAAAAAGCTGCTAAAACAAGCATTTTATCGGCTAATGGATCTAAGATTCCACCCAGTTTTGTAGTTTGTTTCCAAGTTCTTGCGATGTATCCATCAAAAAAATCACTTAAAGCTGCTAATGAAAAAGTTAAAGCAGCAAAATAGTTAATCCAACTTTGATGAATATTTTCAAAATGATGAATTAATAAAAAAAATAGCAAAGGCGCTAAAACCATTCTAAAAATCGCCAAGATATTGGGTAAATTCATAACAAGCCTTGTGAAATTAAATGTAAAATTATAATCAAAATTATATAAAATTTAAGCAAAGACTTAGTAAAAATACAAAAAAGAATCAGTTTATTTTTATTTAAATTTTGCTTTTAAGCAAAATTTAAATAAATTTTACAACTTCATCAAAACTAAAACGATTTTTTTGAGGATTTTTTTCATCGTTGCAATATCCTAAAGCCACCACCAAACTTGATCTTTCTTTTTGAATATCAAGTGATAAATAAGAATTAAGCTTTTCTTTATCAAAACCACCTATAGTGCAGCTTGCTATATTTAAAGCATTAGCACTGTAAAGTATGCTAGCTAGAGCTATATGAGCTTGTTCTCTTGCATAAGATATTTTTTCTTCTTGATTTAGAGATTTTAAAAAAGGCATATAAGCATCTAAGCGTTTTTGAATTTCTGTTTCACTCATATCTCTTTTTCTAAGTTTTTCTTCAAAATAATCCAAAAAATCAAGTCTTGAAATGATGATAATTAACGCAGCGCAATCTTTTACATGTTTTTGCTGGTTGCAAATTTTAGAAAGTTCTTCTTTTCTTTTCTCATCTTGCACTACTATAAATTTCCAAGGTTCTAATCCTAAGGAGCTTGGGCTTAATCTTGCTATTTCTAAAATAGAATTTAAATCCTCTTTTTTGAGTTTTTCATTTTTAAAATTTCTACAAGAATATCTTGTGCTAAAAATTTCAAGTTCTTTTTTCATTATTTTTCCTTGTAAAATTCGACGACTTCATTAAAATTTAAGCGTTGAGTAGAATATTTTGGTTCGTGGGCTTTATATCCTAAGGATAAAATTACAGCAGTTTCAAAAGGATAAGTTAAATTAAGAAAATCATCAACTTTAGCTTTTTCAAAGCCACCTATCATACAAGAATCAATACCTAAGCTCATTGCAGCTAAGTGACATTTGCATCATAGCAAGATAGCATTGAAGTTGTGCATAATGATAGAGTTCATTATCATTCATTGCATTGGTTTTATGAGTATAAATTTCTAAAATTTTTTGAAAATTTTCTTCGCTAGAACTTGAGAAACGACGCACTTGTTTTTGTGCAAATTCATCTTTGCTTTGAAGATCTTTTCTTGCTAGAAAAATAATATTATGACTCGCACTTGCTACATTTTGTTGATTGTAACATAGAGTTGAGAGTTTAAGATTGTGTTCTTTTTGTTCTAATACTACAAATTTCCAAGGCTCAAATCCATGCGAGCTTGGGGCTAAGACTCCGCTTTCTAAGATAAAATGCAAATCCTTTTCATTGATTTTTTTATCATTAAAAAGTTTACAAGCTCTGCGTTTTGAAATTAGTTCTTTAAAATTCATTTTATTCCTTAAAATCAAAAATAATAATATTAATTATAAAATGCAAAGCTTAATCAAAAAATATTATAGTTTGATATTTTTCTTAAAAACAAAACCAGATTTTTCAAAACCCATTTTTTGGATATAAAATTCATGAGCTTGTGTTCTAAAAAAACTTGAACTTAGTTCTAATTCTTCATATCCTTGATTTTTTGCCCAAATTTGGATTTTTTTCAAAAAAGCTTGACCTATACCTTTTCCTCTTAAAGTTTCATCTACGACAAAATCACAAATATAAAGACAATGATTATGATAAAGTACATTAAAGGGCATGACTCCACAAGCTGCTTTGTAGTTTCCCTCATTTTCATAGGCAAAAAGTTTATAATGTTGAGTTTGTGTAGCAAGTTGGAATTTATCTAAAAAATCTTTCAAAGATAGGTTATTTCTTAATTGTTTTATCAAGGGATAAATTTTTTCCAAGTCTTCTTTTAGCTTAATTTCTTTCATTTTTAAATCCCTTAAATTTCAAAAATCTCAGGTTTTAATTTTAAAAGTAGGCAAAAAGTTGCCAAAACAGCTTGTTCTTGCATAAATTCACGATCTCCATCTAAATAAAGCGTTTCTTGGATAAAAGTTCCATCTCTAAACATTGCACCTATATAAATAGTGCCTGATTTTATTTTTCCCTCATCTTTTTCGCCAACTACTCCGCTAATAGCTAAGGCAAAATCAGGATTAGCTGTTTTAAAAATACCTTTTAGCATAAAATAAACACAACGTTCACTGTATTCGCCATTATTTTCTAAGATGCTTTCGCTAATTCCAAGCCATTCGTGTTTGATGCGGTTGGAATAACTTACAATAGATCCTTCAAAAATTTCACTTACACCTGAAATTTTGGTTAAGGTGCTTGCACAAAGTCCACCTGTGCAACTTTCAGCAAAAGAAATTTTTAATTTTTTTTCTAAAAGTTTAGAGCTTATAAAATGTATAGGATCTTTACCTAAAAACACCTTTTGTCCAAAAAGATTTTTTACGCTATTTAAAAAACCATCAAGTTTTCCAAAATTAGCGCAAGTGGCCTTAATAAGCACAAGATTATCTAAAAGCTTGGTTGATTTTATACTTATCTCATAAGATTTTGTTAGGGTTTGCAGTAGCAATATAGCGCTTTCATCATCCATACCAAAAATGCAAAAATATGCAAAATTTAATTTTATATGCCCAAGAAGATTGGGTAATTTTTCGCTTGGATTTATTTTAACGACATTGATTTTTGAATTTGAAAAATTACACACAAAGCTATTTTTACTAAATTCTGCTTTATCTGGAACCAAGGTATCATCTTTTAAGATAAGATTATCATCATTTAAAGTTGCTAAAATTTTAGCAACAGTCGCATAATGCAAAGGGCTTGTAAATAAAGTGATAAAATCATACTGATTTAAGAGGTTTTCAAGCAAAAAGGGTAAATCTTTATCGGTTTTATTTTGTATGCGAATTTCGTTGATTTCTTTAAATTTTTCTTCATAAGTTCTATAAATATAATTTTTGAATTTTTCGTTTATAGTAAGCTCATCTCCTATAAGATAAAGCAAATGTTTCATAAATTTTCCTTTTTTTCTTATAATTATAGCCAAAAACAAAGTAGAAATTAAAGCTAATTTGAGTAGAATTTAAGATTATTAAAAATTAGGTGGAAAAAATGGACTACAAAGAAACTCTACTTTTGCCCAGCACTACTTTTGCTATGCGGGCGAATTTAGCGGAACTTGAACCGCAAAGATTTAAAAAATGGTTTGAGCAAAATTATGCTTATGAAAAAATGAAAGAAAATCGCAAAAATGCGAAAAAAAGTTTTACCTTACACGATGGCCCCCCTTATGCTAACGGACATATCCATATAGGACATGCTTTAAATAAAATTTTAAAAGAAACTATTATCAAAACGCATTATTTTAAAGGTGAGAGTGTGCGTTTTACTCCAGGGTGGGATTGTCATGGTTTACCTATAGAACAACAAGTAGAAGTAAAGCTTGGAGAAAAGAAAAAAAGCTTAAGCAAGAAAGAAATTCGTGAGTTTTGCAGACAACATGCGAGTGAATTTGTAGATATCCAAAGAGAAGAATTTAAAAATTTAGGCATTATTGCGGATTGGGATAAGCCTTATTTGACTATGAAATTTGAGTTTGAAGCAGCGATTTATAGAACTTTATGCGAGATTACTAAAAAAGGCTTACTTTGTGAGCGTTCTAAACCTGTTTTTTGGAGTTGGGCGGCAAAGTCAGCTTTAGCGGAAGCTGAAGTAGAGTATCAAGATAAAGAAGATTATTCTATCTTTGTGGCTTTTGATTTAGATGTAAAAGCTTGCGAAAAATTAGGCGTTTCAAAAGCAAGCGCAGTGATATGGACAACTACGCCTTGGACTTTGGTGGCTAATCAAGCTATAGCTTTAAATCCTAATGAAAATTATGTGATCACTAAAGAGGGTTTGGTTTTTGCAAGTGCTTTGCTTAAAAGTATGGTAGAAAAAGGACTTACAAGTGGAGAAATTCAAAAAGAATTAAACGCAAAAGAATTTGAAAAACTTGAAGCTATCAATCCTTTAAATGGAAGAAAATCTGTTTTAATCATGGGTGAGCATGTATTGATGGATGGTGGAAGTGGACTTGTGCATACTGCACCAGGACATGGCGAAGATGATTACTATGCTTGTTTGAAATACGGTATTGAAGTTTTAATGCCTGTTGATGATGGTGGATGTTATGATGAAACTTTAAGAGCTAAAGAGCTTTTGCCTTCTCATTTGCTTGAAGAGTTTATAGGTCTTCATATTTTTAAGGCCAATGAAAAAATTTTAGAACTTTTAGGCGCAAAACTGTTACATTCTTCTAAATTTATACACTCTTATCCGTTTTGCTGGAGAACACATAAACCTGTAATCTATAGAGCTACTAAACAATGGTTTATTTTAATGGATGAGTCAAAACTTCAAGGAAAAACCTTAAGAGAGTGTGCAAAAGAACAACTTTTAAAAACAACTTTTTATCCGCAAAGTGGGGTAAAAAGAATAGGTTCTATGGTGGAAAATCGCCCAGATTGGTGTATTTCAAGACAAAGGGACTGGGGAACGCCTATAGCCTTTTTTAGAGATAAAAACACTAAAGAAGTCATTTTTGATGATGAGCTTTTTGACTTTGTAGCGGCTATTTTTGAAAAACACGGCGCTGATGCGTGGTGGGAGTTTGAAATCAAAGATTTAATTCCTACAAATTCAAAATACAACGCTGAAAATTTAGAAAAAGTATATGATATTTTAGATGTTTGGTTTGATAGTGGAAGTACTTTTAATGCGGTTTTAAATAGCGGACTTTATGACGCAGGAGAAAAAAGAGCAAGTATGTATTTAGAAGGAAGCGATCAACATCGGGGTTGGTTTCAAAGCTCTTTGCTTGTAGGTACAGCGATCAATGAAAGTGCACCTTATGAAAGCATTTTAACTCATGGTTTTACCACCGATGAAAAAGGGCAAAAAATGTCTAAATCTAAAGGCAACGTGATCGCTCCTGAATATGTAGCAAAAACCTATGGAGTTGAAATTTTAAGACTTTGGATACTTTTAAGTGATTATTCAAGTGATTTAAAAATTTCAGACAATATCTTAAAACAAGTAGGCGAACAATACCGCAAAATAAGAAACACTATAAGATTTTTACTTGCCAATACCAATGATTTAAAAGATTTAAAAGTTAAAGAATTTAGTTTTATTGATAAATGGATATTAAGCCGTGCAACTAAAGTTTTTAAAGCAAGCAAAGAGGCATTTTTTGCTTATGAATTTGCTAAAGGTTTTAGTTTGCTTTTAAATTTCTTAAGTGCGGATTTAAGTGGGATTTATCTTGATATCAGTAAAGATAGACTTTATTGTGATAGCGAAAATGCCCAAAGAAGAAAATCTGCTCAAGTGGCTATGGCTTTGATAGCAAAAGAGCTTTTAAATTTACTTGCTCCAAATTTAAGCTATAGTGTAGATGAGGCTTTAGAACATGCTAATGTTTTAATCAAAGGCGATGCAAAAGATGTATTTGATCTAAGTTTAACTCAGGATTTTGATTATGATTTTGGTATAGATGATACATTTTTAATGAGTGCTAGAGAGAAATTTTTTGAACAGATTGATATACTTAAAAAAGATAAAATCATTAAATCTACTTTGGAATTAAATTTAAACATCAGTTTTAATAAATTCCCAAATGAGGAATTAGCCGATTGGTTTATGGTAAGTCAAATCAGCAATGAAAATGAAGAAATTTTGGCTGAATTTGAAGTAGAGAATGAGAAATTTAAAATCACCAAAGCTTCACTTTGTAAATGCCCAAGATGTTGGAAACTTCAAAGTAAAGATGAAGAAACACCTTGTTTAAGATGTGAAGAAGTTTTAAAAGGGATTCAATGCTAGAAAATCCTATTCCAAATAGCATTATCATCACAACTGTAGCGGTGGTTTTGGCTTTTAGTGCTTTAGTAGTATTTTTGATCAAAAAAACAAAGGAAAATAAATGATAACTTTAAAAGAAGCTTTAAAATACTCCAAAGAAGAACTTGAAAATTTAAAAAAAGAACTCAATGAAAAAGCAAAAAAAGAAAAAAAAATAGGTGCTTATATCGAACAATTTTTAGATAAAGACTTAAGTGTTTCAGGTGAAGGTGTGCCTGTAGCTATAAAAGATAATATCAGCGTAAAGGGCTGGGAGCTTACTAGTGCGAGTAAGATTTTACAAGGTTATATCGCCCCTTATGATGCAAGTGTGATTGTTAATTTAAAAGCTAATGGTTTTTCTCCTTTTGGGCGTTGCAATATGGATGAATTTGCTATGGGAAGTTCAACAGCGAGTTCTTATTATGGCAAAACTTTAAATCCTTTAAATTTTGAGCGTGTGCCAGGTGGTTCAAGTGGCGGAAGTGCTGCTGCGGTAGCGGGTGGCTTGGCTTTGGCAAGTTTGGGTTCTGATACAGGAGGATCTGTACGTCAGCCTGCAGCTTTTTGTGGTTGCGTAGGATTTAAACCGAGTTATGGAAGAGTGAGTCGCTATGGCTTAGCTTCTTATTCTTCAAGTTTGGATCAAATCGGGGTTTTAACGCAAAATGTAGAAGATGCGGCAATTTTATATGATGCGATCGCAGGATATGACAAAATGGATAGCACAAGTGCAAATATCGAGTTTATCAAAACCGCTCCAAATTTAAATGCAAATAAAAAATTAAAAATCGCAGTGATTGAAAATTATGTCAATGATGCAGATAGTGAAGTAAAAAACGCACTTTTAAAAACCATAGATATGTTAAAAGCTAATGGACATGAGATTGTATATAAAAATTTACTTGATTCTAAGTTTGATATTGCAGCGTATTATATCATCGCAACAGCTGAAGCAAGTGCAAATTTAAGTCGTTATGATGGGGTGCGTTATGGTAAGCGTTCCGAAAATATCCAAAATTTAAAAGAAATGTATGTAAATACACGCAGCGAAGGTTTTGGCGAAGAAGTAAAAAGAAGAATTTTGTTAGGAACTTTTGTTTTAAGCAGTGGATATTATGATGCGTATTATATTAAAGCACAAAAAGCTAGAGCTTTTATCAAGGCAAAATATGAAGAAATTTTACAAGATTGTGATCTTATTTTTATGCCTGCAACGCCTACAACGGCTTTTAAATTTGATACTCAAAAAAGCCCTATACAAACTTATTTAGAAGATGTTTATACTATCTCTGTAAATTTAGCAGGGCTTGGAGGTATTAGTGTGCCTGTTGCAAAAGATAAAGAAGGGCTTAATATATCAGCACAACTGATTTGCAAAGCTTATGATGAACAAACCTTGTTAGACGGGGCTTTAAGTTTAGAACAAATGATTAAAAATTAAGGATGAAAGATGAAAATTGTAAAAAGAGCTTTAACTTTTGAAGATGTATTATTGCGTCCTGGGTATTCTGAAGTTCTACCTAAGGAAGTAAAAATTCATACTAAACTGACAAAAAATATCACTTTAAATATGCCTTTAATCTCTGCGGCTATGGATACAGTTACTGAACACAGGGCTGCTATTATGATGGCAAGACTTGGAGGGCTTGGAGTGATTCATAAAAACATGGATATAACCTCACAGGTTAGAGAAGTAAAAAGAGTGAAAAAAAGCGAAAGCGGGGTGATTATCGATCCTATTTTTGTAAGTCCTAAGGCAAGTGTTGCGGAAGCTTTAGAAATTATGGCAGAGTATAGAATTTCAGGTGTTCCTGTAGTAGATGAAGATAAGAAACTAATAGGCATACTCACCAATCGTGATTTAAGATTTGAGAGTGATTTTTCAAATTTGGTTGAAAATGTTATGACTAAAATGCCTTTAATCACTGCTCCAAAGGGTTGTACTTTAGATGATGCGGAAAAAATTTTCAGTACCAACAAAGTAGAAAAACTTCCTATAGTGGATGAACAAGGACGCTTGGAAGGACTTATCACTATAAAAGATCTTAAAAAACGCAAAGAATATCCTGATGCCAATAAAGATAATTTTGGAAGATTACGTGTGGGTGCGGCTATAGGAGTAGGACAAATGGATCGTGTGGATGCTTTAGTTGAAGCAGGCGTTGATGTTGTTGTGCTTGATTCTGCGCATGGACATTCTAAGGGTATTATTGATACAGTAAAAGCGATTAAAGCTAAATATCCAAATTTAGATCTTATCGCAGGAAATATCGCCACTGCAGCTGCAGCAAAAGCACTTTGTGAAGCAGGAGTAGATGCGGTTAAAGTAGGTATTGGGCCAGGAAGTATTTGTACCACACGTATTGTTTCAGGTGTGGGTGTGCCTCAAATTTCGGCCATTGATGAGTGCGTGGAAGAAGCAAATAAATTTGGCATTCCTGTGATAGCTGATGGCGGGATTAAATATTCAGGTGATATTGCAAAAGCTTTAGCCGTAGGTGCGAGTTCTGTTATGATAGGATCGCTTTTAGCTGGAACAGATGAGAGTCCAGGAGAGCTTTTTACTTATCAAGGAAGACAATATAAGTCTTATCGTGGTATGGGCTCGCTTGGGGCTATGCAAAAGGGAAGTTCGGATAGATATTTTCAGCAAGGTACCGCTCAAGATAAACTCGTTCCTGAAGGTATAGAAGGGCGTGTTCCTTATGTGGGAAGTATAAGAAGTGTGGTGCACCAACTTTTAGGAGGTTTGCGTTCTTCTATGGGTTATGTTGGGGCTAAAGATATAGAAGATTTTCAAAAAAGAGCTGAATTTGTTGAAATTACCACTGCAGGACTTAAAGAAAGTCACGTGCATGATGTTACTATCACTCATGAAGCACCAAACTACAAGGTTAATCATCAATGAGTTTTGAAGAAAATTTAAAACACGCTAATGAATCTTTGGAAAAATTAAATAATCAAGAGCTTGCCTTAGATGAAAGTGTAAAAATTTATAAAGAAGGTTTAGAGAGTATCAAAAAAGCAAGACTTGAGCTTGAAAAAGCAAAATTAGAAGTGGAGCAAATCGATGAGTAAAATAGCAGCTTTACAGTTTCCAACTTTAGCTTTAAGTGAATCAAGGCTTGATTATTATCTTAAAGCTTCAAAAGACAATGGAGTAAATTTAGTAGTTTTGGGAGAATATGTGATCAACAGTTTTTTTACAGAACTTTTGCATATGCCAAAAAATATGATAAAAGAACAAAGCGAAGCTAAAAAAGAAAGCTTGATTAAACTTGCTAAAAAATACGAATTAGAAATCATCGCTCCTTATGTAAGCGTTGAAGCTAAAAGTTATAAAAAACTTTGCTTAAAAGTTACTCCAAATGGTGTGAAAAGTTATGAACAGCAAATTTTAATGCCTTATGAACATTGGAATGAAGAAAAATTTTTCAGCAACAAAACTCCATCAGAATTAAAAATTTTTACTTTTAATTATGAAAAATTAAAATGTGCTTTGCTTTTTGGTTTTGAGACACATTTTGATATTTTTTGGCAACAGATTATGGCGAAAAAAATTGATTTGGTTATCGTTCCTAGTGCTTGTACCTTTGAAAGCAAACAAAGATGGGAAGAACTTTTAAAAACAAGAGCTTTTTTAAATTCTACAAGCATTTTAAGAGTAAATCGCATAGGTAAAACAAAAGATGAGTGGAATTTTTACGGCGATACTTTGTTTATTAATGCTTTTGGTGAGATAGAAAGTAAATTGGGTTCTGAAGAAGAAATGCTTATTATAGAGCCTAAAAAAAGTGATGAAGCAAGAAAACTTTGGGGTTTTGATAAGATAATAAAAGAATTTAAAAATTAAATTTATACTTATAGATTTATAAGTTTATAAAAGTTATCTAGAGCTGATAGAAGCTAAGGTTTATATTTTCTTTTTAGTAAAAAAGTGCTAAAATTTAGCCTTTAAAGTATAAAGGTTTAAATGATGCAAAATATCCATTTTATCGGCATAGGCGGTATAGGAATTTCCGCTTTAGCAAGATTTTTAAAAGAAAAAGGTTTTAAAATTAGCGGAAGTGATCTTAAAGAGAGTAAAATCACTAAAGAACTAGAAAAAGAAGGGGTTAAGGTCAGTATCCCTCATCATAAAGACAATATTTTAAACAAAGATTTAGTTATTTATTCTGCTGCTATCAAAGAAGAAAATCCTGAATTTAAACACGCTAAAGAATTAGGCATTAAATGCCTTTCACGCAAGGAGGCCTTACCTCTTATCTTAGAAGATAAGCGCGTTTTTGCAGTTGCAGGAGCACATGGAAAAAGCACAACTTCAAGTATTTTGGCTTCTTTGCTTGATGATGCTTCTGTGATCATCGGAGCGATTTTAAAAGAATTTGGTTCAAATATGATTTATAAAGAAAGCCAAAACCTTGTTTTTGAAGCTGATGAGAGCGATAGTTCTTTTTTAAATTCAAATCCTTATTTGGCTATAGTTACCAATGCAGAAGCAGAGCATTTAGATCATTATGGTAATGAAGTTTCAAAACTCCATCATGCTTATACGCAGTTTTTAGACACGGCTAAAATTCGCGTGATTAATGCTGAAGATGAGTTTTTGAAAAATTATAAAAATGAGTCAATCAAGCTTTATCCGAGCAAAGATATCAAAAACTGCACCATGTGTATAGAAAATTTCAAACCTTTTACAAGCTTTGAGTTAAAAGATTTAGGTGAGTTTAAAGTTTTTGGTATGGGATATCATTTAGCTCTTGATGCGTCTTTGGCGATTTTGGCGGCTTTAAATTTTTTAGATATAGAAACGATAAGAACTAGGCTTAAAAATTATCAAGGTATTAAAAAGCGTTTTGATATTTTACATGCTGATGAAAATTTGGTTTTAATCGATGATTATGGTCATCATCCCACCGAAATAAAAGCGACTTTAAGTGCAGCACAAGAATACGCAAAATTAGGCGGATATAAGAAAATCACAGCTATCTTTGAACCCCACCGCTACACGCGTTTGGCTGCAAATTTAAAGGAATTTGCAAAGGCTTTTGAAGGTGTAGACGAGCTTATAATTTTACCTGTTTATGCTGCAGGAGAAAAGCCTATAGAACTTGATTTAAAAGCGATTTTTCCTAAGGCTTTATTTGTAGAAGATATCAAAAGAGAGGGTAAATTTTTGGTGGCTTCTAAGGGGCAAGTTTTTGAAGAAGGGCTTATTATAGGTTTTGGTGCAGGAGATATCAGTAATAAATTAAGGCAAAAAAATGAGTAGGTTTTTTTTATATTTTTTAATTATTTTAATTTTAGCCTTAATCACTTTTGCTTTGCGTGAAAAATTAGGCAAAAAAACTAAACCTTTTTTTGGTATTTTGCTTGTGATTTTTATTGTTTTAGCAGTATTTTTTGAATTTGAAAACACACAAAAAAGTCATTTAAGAACAGATATTATCGTAGCTTTTAATCAAAATAAAAATATTTTATGTAAAGATATCAATGTTTCTAAGGCGTATTTTAATTATGAATTTGGTACAGGAAGTTTTATTTCAAAGGATAATAATCAAAGTTTTAATTCTTTAATCATAGATATTAAAGATTGTAGGTTAAATGATGAATGATACAAAAGAAGAATTGATCTCAAAGCTTGATTTAAACAGCTATTTAGAAGAGTTTAAAGCTCTTTTTGCAAGAGATAAGGAGATTTTTTTGCAAGGAGATTCTAACCTTCATTTTAAACGTATACATGAGCTTTGCGAGGTGGAATTTCCTACTATACCAGAGCTTAGCAATCTTGATAAAGCCTTGGTTCATTTAAGTAAGCAAGGAATTTTGCATTTAGATGAAATTTTTGAATTTGTAAAAATTTTTCGTTATTTTGAAAAGTTAAAAAAAATAAAACTAGGAACAAATTTAGACTCTTGGCTACAAAAGATAGAATTTGTTAGCGGGGCTTTGGAGCTTTGTTTGAATTTCGATGAAAAAGGGGAGTTAAAAGAAAGTTTAGATGAAAGACTTGTAAATCTTAATGCCGCTCTAAGATTAAAAAATGAAAGCATAATAGCTGAGTTTAAGAAATTTTGCTATACAAAAGCTTTAATGCCTTATCTTATCGATACACAAATCCATCTTATAAACAATCTTGAAGCCTTGCTTGTAAGAGGCGGGTTTAATCACGCTATTAAAGCAAAAATCATAGGCAGAAGTAATGGCGGTGGCTTTTATATCGTGCCTTTAAGTGTTGAAAATTTGCAAAATGATATAGAAAAAATCAAAAATCAAAAAGAAGAAATTTATTATGAATACGCTAAAAATTTCTCAGCTTTTTTAGCAAAAAATCTACCTTTTTTAAAATTTATCAATACAGCCTTTGATCTTTTTGATCATTATAGTGCTAGGGTTTTGCTTGCTAAAAAAAGGGATTTTGAATTTGTTTTGTGTGATCAAAGTACGGATTTAGTGCTTAAAAATTTCGCTCATCCTGCCTTAAAAAATCCAAAAAGCGTGAGTTTGGAATTTAAAAAACAAGTTTTAATCATCACAGGGGTAAATGCAGGCGGAAAATCCATGCTTTTAAAATCCATGCTAAGCGCAGCATTTTTAGCTAAACATCTTTTACCTATGTATATAAAAGCAAGTGAAAGTAAAATCGGTACTTTTAAAGAATTTGATGCCATCATAGAAGATCCGCAAAATGTTAAAAACGACATTTCAACTTTTGCAGGAAGAATGTTGCACTTTTCCAGGCTTTTTTCTAAGAAAAATTTGCTTTTAGGTATCGATGAAATAGAGCTTGGAACAGATTTCGAAGAAGCGGCTTGTTTGTATAGTGTGTTAATTTCAAAACTCATAGCTAATAATCTTAAAATCATCATCACCACGCACCACAAACGCCTTGCCATGCTTTTAGCAAAGAATGAGCAAGTTGAACTCATCGCTGCTTTATATGATGAAGAGCTTTCACGCCCAAAATATGAGTTTTTAAAAGGTACTATAGGAAAATCTTATGCCTTTGAAACCGCTTTGCGTTATCAGATTCCGCCGAATTTAGTTGGCGAGGCTAAAAAGCTTTATGGCGAGGATAAAGAAAATTTAGAAGAGCTTGTGGGTAAAAATATCAATCTTGAATTAGAACTAAAAGCTAAGCTTGAAAATGTTGAGAAAAAAGAGCAAAAAGTCGATGAAATTTTACTTTCTTTAAAAGATCAAAAAGAAAAAAATGAACAAGAATTTCGCACGAGTTTGAGAAATTTAGAATTTAAATTTCACAAAGCCATAGAAGAAGCTAAGAAAACCATACAGCTTAAAGACACAAAAGATAAGCAAAGAAGCCTTAATAAAGCCAATGAACTTAAAAAAGAAATCATCTTGCCAAGTATGGAGCAAAACGAAGAATTGCGTGTGGGGGATTTTGTAAAATATGAAAAAATTAAGGGTAAAATCATAAGCATTTCTAAAAACGATGCTATGGTTGAAAGCGATGGGATCAAACTTCGTGTGCCTTTAAAACTGCTTAAAAAAAGTGGCGCAATGCCAAAAAAAGTAGCAAAAACAAGTATAAGCATAAGCAAACCAAGCAATCTAAGTGTAACTTTGGATTTGCATGGACTTAGGAGTGATGAGGCTATTTCAAGGCTTGATAAATTTATTTCAGATGCTTTGCTTGCAGGATTTGATGAGGTTTTGATCTATCATGGCATAGGCACAGGAAAGCTTGCCTTTGCGGTAAGAGAGTTTTTAAAAACTCATAAAAGTGTCAAGGGCTTTAATGACGCACCGATCAATCAAGGTGGTTTTGGTGCTAAGGTGGTAAAATTATAAGGAAATAAATGATTACAAAAGATAATTTAAAACAAGTTTTAGAAAACTTAGGCTTTAAAAATAAAAATGAAAATTATGTAAAAACAATCAATAATTACACTCTTTTAATAGATTATAAAAACCAAAGTATTAATTATCCAAAAGAAATAAAAATTCACGATAAAACTACTTCTAATTTTTCACACCCTGAAAATTTTGTAGTTTTTGAATGTGTGCATAGACTTTTAGAAAAAGGTTATAAGGCTGAACATTTAGAGTTAGAGCCAAAATGGAATCTTGGCAGGGATAAAAAAGGTGGTAAGGCTGATATTTTAGTAAAGGATAATGAAAACAATCCTTATTTGATTATAGAATGTAAAACCACAGATTCTAAAAATAGTGAGTTTATAAAAGAATGGAATAGAATGCAAGAAGATGGCGGGCAGCTTTTTTCTTATTTTCAGCAAGAAAAAGGTGTAAAATATCTTTGTCTTTATACAAGTGATTTTAGCGATAAGTTAGAATATAAAAATTACACCATACAAGCTTACGATAACGAAGAATATCTAAAAGAAAAGGAATTACAAAATTCTTATAAAAAATCTAATAACAATATAGAACTTTTTAAAACTTGGAAAGAAAGTTATGAACTGCAATATTTTAAACAAGGTATTTTTGAAGCAAATGTCAATGCTTATAAAATTTTAGAAATTACTCCAACTTTTGATAATCTTAAGGAACTTAAAGAAGAAGGTAAATATCACGAATTTGCAAAAATTTTACGCAAGCATAATATATCAGGCAAGGAAAATGCCTTTGATAAACTTGTAAATATTTTTCTTTGTAAAATCTATGATGAAACTTTTAATAAAAACAATCTCAAATTTGGATATTTTGGTGTAATGGCAGATACTTATGCAAATATGCAAGATAGATTAATGTGGCTTTATAAAGAAGCTATGAAAGAATTCTTAGGAGAGAAAATTACCTTTGTATCTAATGAAGATATAGAAAAAGACTTTAAGCAATTAAAGATAAAAACTTTAAAAGAAGTAATGCAAAATTACATCAAAGAATTAAAATTTTATTCAAATAATGATTTTGCATTTTTAGAAGTGCATAATAAAGAATTATTCTTAAAAAATGCACTTGTATTAAAAGAAATAGTAGAGCTTTTTGCAAATTACAAGCTTACCCAAAACTCTACAAATCAATTTTTAGGCAATCTTTTTGAACTTTTTTTGCAAAAAGGTATGAAGCAAGATGAAGGTCAGTTTTTTACTCCTATTCAAATTTGTGAATTTATTATATATTCTTTACCGCTTCACGAAATGTTAAGCAAAAACTCTAAAGCTTTAAGGGTGATTGATTATGCTTGTGGTGCTGGACATTTTTTAAACACCTATGCCAATGAGCTTAAGCGTTATCTAACAGAAGATGAGCTTAAAGAGCATTATAAAAATATTTATGGTATTGAAAAAGAGTATCGCTTAAGTAAGGTTTCTAAGGTATCAAGTGCAATGTATGGGCAAAATGAAATCAATATTTTATACGCTGACGCACTTGCTTCTTTTGAATTAGCAAATACAAATAATTTAGAAGGAGAAAAAGCAAAACCACAAATAGAATCAAATAGTTTTGATTTGCTTATAGCAAATCCGCCTTATTCTGTAAAAGGATTTTTAGAAACTTTAAGTGATAAATCTAAAAATACTTATAAACTTTTCAACGATGATATAAACATAGAAACAAATAATTCTATCGAATGCTTTTTTTGTGAGCGAGCAAATCAAATTTTAAATGATAATGCTAAAGCTGCTATTATCTTACCAAGTTCTATTTTAAATAAAGATTCTATTTATAAAAATACAAGAGAAATATTATTTCAAAATTTTGATTTTATTGCCATTGTAGAGCTAGGTAATCAAACATTTGGAGCAACAGGGACAAATACGATTATTTTATTTTTACGCAAAAAAGAAACTTTTAAACAAGAAAATCATCTTATTTCTCAAGATTATAGTTTGATTAAAGAACGCATAGAAGCTGAAAATTTAAAAGACAATGAAAACTTTTATCAAAATTATCTAAGTCCGTATTGTGATTTTAGAAAATTTGATAAAGAGCTTTATAGTAATTTTTTAAATGGAAACTTAGATTCTAATCTTGCAGAGTTAGAAGCCTTTAAAGATTATCGCAATGCATTTAGGCAAACAAGTGATTATAAAAAACTTAAAGAATCTAAAATTTATAAAGAAAGTAAAGATAAGCAAGATTTAGAAGATAAAGCCTTTTTAGCTTATGCTCAGGCAATAGAAAAGGATAAATTGCTTTATTTTAGTCTAAGTCTTAATCAAGAAGTTTTAATCATAAAATCCCCAAGTGATATAAAAGAACAAAAGAAATTTTTAGGTTATGAGTGGAGTAATAGAAAAGGTGATGAAGGTTTAAAAGAATTGCACGAGCCTTATTTGAGCCCACTTTTTGAAAGAGATAATCCACAAAATGAGACTAAGCTTAATACTTTAATTTGTAAAGCATTTTTAAAAACTCTTAGCGATATACCAAAAGATTTGCAAGGCTATGCTAGTAAAGCGAGGCTTATTGATATGATGGATTTTGAAAAAGTGGAATTTAATAAAGCTATAAGTTTAAACGTAAAATCAAGAGATGAGTTAAATCCTTTTAAGAATTCTAAGTTTGAGTTGGTGAGATTAGGGGAAGTGTGCGATTTATTTAATGGCTATGCATTTAAGAAAACAGATTATGTTGAAAAGTCAAACACACTGCTCATTAGAATGGGAAATATAAGACCAAATGGTGAATTTGATGCGGAACACAAAATTCAATATTTACCCGACAATTTTAATAATAAATATAAAGACTACCTACTTAATGACGGCGATGTTATTATAGCTATGACTGATATGGGTAATGCTATGAATATTTTAGGTGTTCCTACTATTGTAAAAAATAAAAATAATAGAAATTTTTTGTTAAATCAGAGAGTGGGTAAACTTTTTAATTTTAGTGAAAAAATAATAGTTCAATATTTAAAATATGCATTATCAAGCAATGAAGTAAAAAAACAATTTAAATTACAGGGATATGGTGGCTTGCAGATTAATTTAGGTAAGACGCAAATATTAAGTACTAAAATCCCACTTCCACCGCTTGAAATTCAAAAACAAATCGTAGCAGAGTGTGAAAAGGTAGAAGAGCAGCATAATACTTTAAGCTTGAGTATAAAAGAGTATCAAAAGCTAATCAAAGCAATACTTCAAAAATGCGGCATCATAGAGGATGATCAAGAATATGAACTAAATTCTATTTTAGAAAATTTGCAAAAATTAGAATCTAAGCTTGATTTTAATCTCTTGTTTTCATTTATAGATGATTTTACTAATGCAAGGCAAGAAGACTTAAAGAAATTTAAAGAATTCGTCAAGAATATAAAAGCTATTTTAGGTACCTTTTCAACACCACCAAAACAAGGTTGGAATAAAGAAAAACTAAATGAAATTGTTAGCATTCAAAGCGGAGGAACACCTGATAGAAAAATTAAAGAATATTGGAATGGAAATATCAATTGGGTAAAATCTGAAGTATGTCAAAATTGTTATGTTTATGATTATCAGGTTAAAGAAAAAATTACAGAATTAGGATTACAAAAATCATCGGCAAAATTATTAAAGAAAGAAACAACATTAATTGCATTAGTTGGTGCTACTATAGGTAAAATCGGTTTTTTAACTTTTGAAAGTGCAACAAATCAGAATATTACTGGCTTATATCCAAAAAATCTAAAAATCTTAAATACAAAATATTTATATTATGCTTGTATGGGCTTATATGGCCAATTTAGAAAATTAGGAGATTTTGCTATGGCTAATTCTAATTTTATAAAAAATCTTACAATCTCACTCCCACCGCTAGAAATTCAAGAAAAAATTGTTCAAAACATTGAATTAGTAGAACAACAAATTGATTTTCTTAATCTTAAATTAGAATTTTTAGAAAAAGAAAAAGAAAAAATCTTGCAAAAATATTTATTTTCTTAAAGCATTTTTCGCTAAACTTTGTAAATTTTATAAGGTTTAGCGATGAAAAACATTATGATATTAAGCGGAGCGGGTTTGTCTGCTCCAAGTGGGCTTAAAACTTTTAGAGATAATGATGGACTTTGGGAAGAATACGATGTGATGGAGGTTTGCTCTGCAACAGGTTTTAGAAAAAATCCTAAAAAAGTACTTGATTTTTACGATGCAAGAAGGGCACAACTTCAAAATGTAAAGCCAAATCACGCCCATGAAAAAATCGCACAGTTAAAAGAAAAATGGGGTAAAAACCTTTTTGTCATCACGCAAAATGTAGATGATTTGCTAGAGCGTGCAGGGTGTAAAGATGTAGTACATTTGCATGGCTTTTTGCCCGAACTTCGTTGCCTAAAATGTGAAGGAATTTTTAATATAGGCTATGAAAAAATCATAGATAAACAATGTCCAAAATGCAAAAGTAAGGATTTAAGACACAATATAGTCATGTTTGAAGAGCAAGCCCCTGCTTATGCTACGCTTTATTCTTTGCTAAATCAAACTTCGCTTTTTATCAGCGTAGGCACAAGTGGGGCGGTTTTGCCTGTAGGGCGTTATGCTTCAATGTGCGAAAAAAGTATTTTAAATATCTACGAAAAAGATGCGAATTTAGAGCGGTATTTTGATAAAATCTACACTGAAGATATTATAAGCGCTATTGATAAAATCGCACTTGATATAGAAAATTTTATGAAAGATGGTAATGTTTGATTCTTTTTTAAGTGGAGTTTTTTTGGGCTTTGGAGTGAGTGTGCCTTTTGGACCTGTAAATATTTTGATTTTAACTTATGCACTAAAAGCTTTTAAAAATTCCATAGCTGTAGGACTTGGAGCATTTAGCATAGATATGCTTTATCTTTTTTTGCTTCAATTTGGGCTTTTAAATTTTTTAGGTAATGTTATTTTTATGCGTTCTTTGGCGATTTTTGGTTTTTGTTTTTTAACTTATATGGCGTATTTGATGCTAAGAAAAAAGAAAGAAAGCTTAAATTTAGAGCATAAAGAATTTAAAGAAAGTCTTTTGAAAAGTTATATTAAGGGAGCTTTTTTAAATGGTTCAAATCCTTTTGTGATAGGATTTTGGCTTAGCGCTGCAAGTGTGGTTTTAAGTAGTGATCATGCTTATTTGATGACTTTAGGGCTTGTTGTGGCTATACTTTTTTGGGTAAGTGCTTTAGCCTTTGTGGTGGCAAGATATAGTCATGTTTTTAGTGCAAAAGTTGTTTTTATAATCAATATAATTTCAGCTATAATTATAGAGTATTTTGCTCTTAATTTATTATATAAAACTTTCTTAGGATAAAAAATGAATGCAAAAGAATTTTTAATCGAACTTTTAAAATTTAAATCTGTTACGCCAAATGATGATGGAGCTTTAAATTTCATCGCTATGGAACTGAGTGATTTTGAAGCTTTTTTTATAGAAAAAGAAGGCATTAAAAACCTTTTACTCACTAAAAAATTTAAAGATGAAGGCGAGCATTTAGCTTTTGGTGGGCATGTAGATGTGGTGCCTGCAGGCGAGGGTTGGAGTAATAATGCTTTTGCGCCTGTGGAAAAAGAAGGCTTTATCTATGCAAGGGGTGCTCAAGATATGAAAAGCGGAGTAGCAGCCTTTGTAGATGCGGTAAAGAATGCGGATTTTAAAGGAGCTAGACTTAGCCTTATTTTAACAAGTGATGAAGAAGGCGAAGCTATATATGGAACTAAGGCTGTTTTAGAATGGATGCAAGAAAGAGATATGCTACCTGATTATGCTGTGGTTGCAGAGCCAACCTGTGTTAAAAAAATCGGCGATAGTATTAAAATAGGGCGTCGTGGTTCTATCAATGGAAAACTTTTAATCCGTGGAAAACAAGGGCATGTTGCTTATCCTGAAAAATGTATCAATCCTGTGCATGATTTTGCACCGGTTTTAAAGCTTTTAGCGGGTTTTGATCTCGATCCTGGAAGTGCTGAATTTAGTCCTTCAAAAATCGTTATAACTGATATTCGTGGAGGTATGGGGGTATGTAATGTAACGCCAAATGATTTAAAACTTATGTTTAATGTACGCAATTCCCCTGATACAAGCTTAGAAGATGTAAAAAGTTATGTAGAAAAAATTTGTCATGGTTTAAACTATGAGTTAGAGCTAAAACAATCAAGCGAAGCTTTTTTGACAAATATCGATAATAAAATCGTTCAAAAAATGAATGAAAGCGTTCAAAAAATCACTCATGAAGTGCCAGAGCTTAATACCAAAGGCGGTACAAGTGATGCAAGGTATTTTGCAAAATACGGTGTAAAGGTAGTAGAATTTGGGGTTTGTAATGATAGAATTCACGCTATTGATGAAAGGGTAAGTATAGAAGAATTTGAAAAACTTTGTCTTGTTTTTAAAGACTTGATAGAAAATTTTTAAAGGTTTAGAATGATTGAGGAAATTTTAAAAGATAGTGATTATAAGCTAGATCTATTTAGTAAAAAAGCTATTGCTGAATTGGAAACTAAAATTATAGCTAAAACAAACAAAAATAACCAAATTATATACTATACTAATTGCCTTATCCGCGATAAAGAAATTAAACTTATGCCAGAAGAAATTGTGCGTCAGCTTTATATCGATAAGCTTTTAAATAAATATAACTATCCTAAAGATATGATAAAAATTGAATTTGGTGTGCATTTTGGACGCGAAGTAAAAAGGGCTGATATTGTGATAATGGATAAAATCCAAATCACAGTCCCATACATCATTATAGAAGTAAAAAAGCCAAAGTTGAAAGATAGCAAAGAACAATTAAAAAGTTATTGTAATGCTACAGGTGCAACTATGGCTGTGTGGTGTAATGGTAAAGAAATTAGCTATTATCATAGAAAAGATCCAAATTATTTTGAATCTATTCCAAATATTCCTGCATCAAACCAGACATTACCGGATCTGTTGAAAGTAAAATTTACCTTTGATGATTTGATTAAAGAAGATATTTTAAAAAGTCAAAAGCGAAGTTTAAAGAATTTAGTTACAGAAATGGAAGATGAGGTGTTGGCAAATGCTGGAGTTGATGTATTTGAAGAATGTTTTAAGCTTATATTTATAAAACTTTTTGATGAGCTAGAGGGTGCAAGAGATAGAACAAAGAGCTTAGAGTTTAGAAATTATGGAGAGTCTGATTCTGAACTTAAGCAAAAAATAGAAAAACTCTTTGATAAAGCAAAGAAAAAATGGGAAGGTGTATTTAATAATGATGAGAAAATTAAACTTTCTCCTTCGCACCTAAGTGTATGTGTATCATCATTGCAAAATGTAAAGTTATTTAACTCAAATTTAGAAGTGATTGATGATGCTTTTGAATATCTAGTGAATAAATCCTCAAAAGGTGAAAAAGGGCAATATTTTACTCCGCGTTATGTAATAGATATGTGTGTAAAAATGCTAAATCCCAAAAAAGATGAAAGTATGATAGATACTGCAAGTGGAAGTTGTGGATTTCCGATACATACTTGTTTTTATGTGTGGCGTTCAATTTATAAAGAAAGAGGCATAGAAGCAAGTCATCTCTTTACAGCTCAAGAAAAGATTTCTGAGTGTCAAGATTATGTAAAAGAAAAAGTGTTTGGTATAGATTTTGATGAAAAGAGTGTGCGCGTATCAAAAATGCTTAATCTAATTGCAGGTGATGGGCATACAAATGTTTTGTATTTAAATTCCATTGACTTTGATAGATGGGATGAGTGGGTAAAAGATGATGAAGATTGGCAAGATGTGTATTTTGAAGGTTTTAAACGCTTAAAAAATTTAAGAGTAACTAAAAATCAAAATAGGGATTTTAATTTTGATGTTTTAATGGCAAATCCGCCTTTTGCAGGAGATATAAAAGAGAGTAGAATTTTAGCTAGATATGAGCTAGGCAAAAAAGAAAATGGCAAACCTCAAAGTAAGGTAGGAAGAGATATTTTATTTATCGAACGAAATTTAGATATGTTAAAGCCTGGTGGTAGAATGGCTATTGTATTACCACAAGGGCGTTTTAATAATTCAAGCGATAAATATGTAAGAGAATTTATCGCACAAAAAGCTAGAATCTTAGCGGTTGTAGGACTTCATGGAAATGTCTTTAAACCACACACGGGGACAAAAACAAGTGTTTTATTTTTACAAAAATGGGATGATAAATTATGTCCAAAGTGTGAGGACTATAATATCTTCTTTGCTACTATGAATGAGCCTAGTAAAGATAATTCAGGCGAAAAGATTTATTACCCACTTTTAGATTCTCATGATCATTTAGTAGTAAAACATGATTTATTTCATCCGCATTTAGAAGGAGATGAGCCTATAAAACAAAAAGATGAAAGCCAAGAAGAGTTTGACAAAAGAATACAAGAATATAGATTAAATGTAGAAAAATATAAAGACTTGCAAAAAGATGGCATAGCTGAAGCTTTTATTGAATTTGCAAAAGCAGAAAATTTGAGTTTTTGGAAAGAATAAGTGAATGGATAATATGAAAGAATTTAAAATTTTTTGCGATGAAAGCAATCATTTATTTTGCAAAGATAATCCAACTTTGTGTTCAAGGGTTATGGTATTAGGAGCGCTTAAAGTTCCATCATCTGAAATTATTAAAATTAATAAAACAATTAAATATTTAAAGCATAAATATAAATATAATAAAGAAATTAAATGGACAAAACTAAATTTAAGTCAAAAAGGTTTTTATGATGAATTATTAGAATTCTTTTTTTCTTCTGTATATATGTGGTTTAAAGCTGTATTAATTCCAAATAAAACCATTCTACAACATGATATTTACAATCAAGGAGATCATGATTTATTTTATTATAAAATGTATTATCAAGCATTGCATAATTTAATAGATATTGATACAAAAATAAAAATATATCTTGATTATAAAGATACGAAGAGTGGAGATAAAATAAAAGGATTGGAAAAAGTTTTGTTTAATAAATTTAAACAATCAGTAAATATAAAAATTTTTACAATTCAATCACATGAATCAAATATTGTTCAACTTGTGGATTTGTTAATAGGTGCTATTTCATACAAAGCAAGAAATGATATAGAGCATGTAAGCGAAATAAAAAATTATATTATAAATAAAATTGAAACATTGGCAAATATTGAATTGGATGCAGGAACGCCACCTTGGGAAAATAAATTTAATATTTTTAGGATTCAATTGAGTAAAGGTGAACAATAATGTATCACCTCTTGGATTTTAGCACTTGTAAATGTGAAAATGAAAAATTTGACTTAGCTTATAAAATTTTCAAACAAGACTTTATTGAGGTTCCATTGTATTTAGCGGGTTGTATTTATATAGATCCGCAATCACATAAGAAGCATAAGGGGAAAGAAAAGATATTTTGGCATATCACAACACGAGAAAACAAACAAAATAAAACAAGGGAGTTTGATAGCCAAAGAGCTTGCAGAATAAATTGGATTAAACAAATTATTATCAATCATACTCATCCCGAAATTAAAGCTTTTTATTATAAAGAGAAACGGGCAATCCGTTTTTATTTGTGGTTATATAACCATAATTTTATAGTTATTTTACAAAAGCTAGGCAGAAGTAGTTCATTTTTAGTGACAAGTTTCTACATAGATAAAGGATATAATAAAAATATTTATGAAAAAAGATATAGAAATTATATAAACGGAAATGATATAGAGCTAAAGAATTGCGAATGGTTTTAGGGGTTTGGTGCAGATTTAGGCATCTGCAAGAAGCATAAAAGCTAGCCATCTCTTTCTACCACCGGTAGTTGAGCTTTATAATTATAAATATTTTTTACTTAGATTGAAATAAAAAAAGGAATAAAATGAATCTAAACCAAACTTTGCAGGAAAAATATCCACATTTAGAAGTAAGTGTATTAAAACTTAGTGAAGCTCAAAAGGATAATGAGAGTAAAAGAATAGATTCTGAATACTTTAAGAAGGAGTATTTGGAGAATGAAGCAATTATTAAAATAAAAGATAATTATGCTTTTTTAGAAAATTTCATTGTAAAAATGACAGGCGGTGCTACCCCACTTGGAGCAGATTATCCAGACAAGGGTATTCCATTTTTAAGAGTGCAAAATATTATGCAAAATTATTTTAATGTCGAAGATATTGTCTATATATCGCAACAAGATGATGAATATTTAAAAAGAAGTCGTTTGAAATTCAATGATGTTCTTTTGACAATAACTGGGATTTCTTATGGAAAATCAGCGGTTGTAGAAAGAGACTTGGTTGGAGCAAATATTAATCAGCATTCTGTAAAAATTGAAGTAAAGAATATAAATCCATATTTTCTATCTACTTTTTTAAATTCTAAATTTGGAAAATTGCAATCCGATAAAAAAATTACAGGAGTAACAAGACCAGCATTAGATTATCAATCCATTAAGAAGTTTCTTATTCCTATTTTCCCTATGGAATTTCAGTTAGAAATTCAAAATTTGGTAAAAGATTCTCATAAGGCATTAGAAGAAAGTAAGGAGTTATATAAAAAAGCAGAGGAAACTTTATACCTTGAGTTAGGACTTGATCCAAAGAATCCATTGCAAAGTTTGCTAGATTCTAAAACAAATAATCCTACAAACTCACCAAATATCTCTATACACACATTAAAAGAATCTTTTCTAAAAACAGGAAGATTGGATTCTGAATATTATCAAAGTAAATATGAAGACATAGAAAAGATGATTAGAAGTTATAAAGATGGCTTTTGTAATTTAAAAGATTTAGTTAATGATATTTCAAGTGGTTTTGCATTTTCAAGTGATGACTACCAAGATGTTGGAGAGCTTGTATTAATTAGGATTAATAATATAAAAAATGCTACGCTAGATTTAAGCAATGTTATCTATCTTAAAAATGAAGCTTATAATTTAAGCCCTAAAGATAAAATAAAAAAAGGTGATATTTTAATTTCTATGTCTGGTAGCATTGGTTTGTCTTGTGTGGTTAGAGATGATATATCAGCTATGGTTAATCAAAGGATTTTAAAAATTTCGATTAAAAATTTTAATAGTGATGTTTTGGTATTGCTTTTAAATTCTTTTATTTGTAAAATGCAATTTGAGAGAATTGGTACAGGTGGGGTTCAAACAAATCTTTCTTCAATAGATATGCAAAATATCCTTATCCCTAAAATAGATTCTACAACTCAAGAAAAAATTGCAAAATATATACAAGAAAGCTTTAATTTAAGGAAAAAATCTAAACAATTATTAGATAATGCAAAAATTAAAGTAGAAGAGCAAATACAAGGAAAAGTATGATTATCAACGGAGAAAAATTTGAATTTAAAGAGCTTAGATTTATGGATTTTATCAAAGAAAAAGGTTTTAAAATCGAACTTATCGCCTTGGAATTAAATGGAGAGATTATACCTAAGAGTGAATTTGAAAATTTGATTTTAAAAGAAAACGATAAAGCTGAAATTGTAAGTTTTGTAGGAGGTGGATGATGAGAGTAAAATTCAATGGCAAAGAACTTGATACAGACTTTAAAACAAGTTTGGAATTTTTTGAAAATATCAGCAAAAATGAAAATGATGTATGGATTATCAATGGTTTTGCAACAAAAGAGAATATTGCTTTAAACGAAGATGATGAGCTTTTTTGTATAGAAAGAAATACTTTACCTCCAAAAGATGCGCTAGACGCTATGATGAGAGCAAGACACACTCCAAAACTTCACGACAAGCTTAAAAATGGGCGCGTGGCAGTTTGTGGTTTAGGTGGGCTTGGATCGCACATTGCGATAAATTTAGCAAGAAGTGGAGTGGGGTATTTAAAGTTGATTGATTTTGATGTGATTGAGCCTAGCAATTTGAATCGTCAAGCTTATCGTGTAAGTGATTTGGGTAAATTTAAAACCGAAGCTTTAAAAGAGCAAATTAGCGAAATTAATCCTTATATCAGCATTGAAATTTGCACTTTGAAAATCAATGAGGATAATTTAAAATCTTTGTTTAAAGATATAGATATAGTTTGTGAAGCCTTTGATAGTGCTATCGCAAAAGCAATGATGGCACAAAATTTTCATAGATTTTACAAAGATAGTATTTTAATCTGTGCTTCAGGGCTTGCGGGCTATGGTGATAGCAACAGCATACAAACAAGAAAAATTGCTAAAAATTTCTATGTGTGTGGGGATTTGGTAAATGGTGCTAAGCTAGGAAATGGACTTATGGCGCCAAGGGTAAATATTTGCGCAGGACATCAAAGTAACCTTGTTTTAGAGCTTTTAGCAAATAAGGAGTAAAAATGCAAGAAAATTTAAAAAACGATAAATTAAAAATAGGCAAATACGAGTTTGATTCAAGATTTATTTTAGGTTCTGGAAAATATTCGCTAGAGCTTATAAAATCAGCTATAGAAGAAGCTAAAGCACAGATTATCACTCTAGCCTTACGCCGTGCAAATACAGGGAAAATTGCTAATATACTTGATTATATCCCTAAAAATATCACACTTTTACCCAACACTTCAGGCGCAAGAAACGCCGAAGAAGCCTTACGCATTGCAAGGCTTTCAAGAGAGCTTGGTTGTGGAGAACTTATCAAGATAGAAGTGATAAGCGATAGTAGGTATTTGTTGCCTGATAATTATGAAACGATTAAAGCTTGCGAGCTTTTAACTAAAGAGGGTTTTACACCTCTACCTTACATGCATGCTGATCTTTACGCAGCTAGAGCTATGCGTGATGCAGGAGCTGCGGCTATCATGCCTTTAGCAGCGCCTATTGGGAGTAATAAAGGCTTATGTGCTAAGGAATTTATACAAATTTTGCTTAATGAAATTGATTTGCCTATTATTGTAGATGCGGGTATTGGAAGTCCTTCACAGGCTTGTGAAGCTATGCAAATGGGAGTAAGTGCGGTGATGGTAAATACAGCCATAGCTGAAGCAAAAGATGTTGCTTTAATGGCTAAAGCGTTTTCTTTGGCAGTAAATGCGGGAAGAGCGGCTTTTTTAGCAGGTTTGGCAAGTGTGAGTAAAGCTAAAGCAAGTTCTCCATTAACAGGCTTTTTAAGGGATTGATTATGCAAGATTATATGCAGTATTTACCTCATATGCAGGAAATAAAAAGCGAAATTTTAAACAAGGTTTTAACTCAAGTTCAAAGTTATGATGAGAGTCAATTTAGCGCTAAAGATGTTAAAAATGCTTTAAATCAAACACATTTAAGCATAGAGCATTTAAAAGCTTTGCTTTCAAGTGCAGCAGAAGATTTCATAGAAGAATTAGCCTTTAAATCCGCTAAAGTCAAGCAAAAATATTTTGGAAATTCTATCTCTCTTTTTACCCCACTTTATTTGTCAAATTATTGTAATTCTAAATGTGTTTATTGTGGTTTTCAAAAAGGTAATAAAATCGCAAGAGCCAAGCTAAGTGAAGCTGAAATTCACGAAGAAATGCAAGCCATTGCTAAAAGTGGTTTAGAAGAAATTTTAATGCTAACAGGCGAGGGTAGGGAGTTTGCAAGTGTAGAATATATAGCAAATGCTTGTAAAATAGCTAGAGAGTATTTTAAGGTTGTAGGCGTTGAAATTTATCCTATGAATGAAGATGAATATAAAATTTTGCATGAAAAGGGTTGTGATTATGTGACTGTTTTTCAAGAAACTTACAATGCTTTAAAATATTCTAAAATTCATTTAGCTGGTGAAAAACGCATTTTCCCTTATCGCTTTAATGCTCAAGAAAGAGCTTTAAAAGCGGGTATGCGTGGAGTGGCTTTTGGCGCACTTTTGGGTATAGATGATTTTAGAAAAGACGCCCTTGCTACGGCACTTCATGCGCATTTTTTACAACAAGCTTATCCTCATGCTGAAATTTCTATTTCGGTGCCTCGTTTAAGACCTATTATCAATAATGCTAAAATTCATCCTAAAGATGTGAGTGAAAAACGCCTTTTGCAAGTACTTTGTGCTTATAGACTTTTTTTACCTTTTGCAGGCATTACCATTTCAAGTCGTGAAAGAATAGGCTTTAGAGATGAGGTTATCAAGCTTGGTGCTACTAAAATGAGTGCAGGAGTGAGTGTGGGTATAGGTGAGCATAAGGGTGAGAAAAAGGGTGATGAGCAGTTTGAAATTTCAGATGATAGGAGCGTGGATGAAATTTTAGCTATGCTTAAAAGATCCAATTTACAAGCTGTGATGAGCGATAGTATCTATGTGGGATAAAAAAATCATCGCCATAAGCGATAGAAAATGTGTAGAAATAGACTTTTTAAAGCAGATTGAAAAACTTGCTAAGGCTAAGGTAGATGCTATAGTTTTAAGAGAAAAAGATTTAAGCGAATTTGAGTATTATGACTTAGCAAAAGAAGTTTTAAGCATTTGCGCAAAGCAAAAAGTGACTTGTTTTTTGCATTTTTTTGATAGGGAGTGTTTAAAATTGGGACATCGTTATTTTCACGCACCGCTTTCTTTGCTAAGAAAAGAACCTAAATTAACAAAATATTTTCATATACTTGGTACTTCAGTCCATAGCAAAGAAGAGCTTTTAGAGGCGATGAGCTATAAGGTAAATTATGCTTTTGTAGGGCATATTTTTGAAAGTTCTTGCAAGATGGGTTTAGAACCTAAAGGGATTGATTTTTTAAAATCCTTGCTTGAATTTAGTCAAATTCCACTTTATGCTATAGGCGGTATCAATGCTCAAAATATAGAAAATTTTAAAGATATAAATGTAGTAGGTGTTTGCATGCGTGAAATTTTAATGAAAGAAAAAGATCTTAAAAAGTATCTTTTAGAATGTAGGCAAAATTTACGATGAATAAAATTCTTTCTTTACCAGAAGATTTAAAGCAATTAAAAGGTGTCAATTATAAAAAAATTAAATCTTGCACTTTTGCTAAATATACACAAACGGATACTTCGCATTCTACTTTTGTTAATGTAGGAAGTCATCTTTTAACTTTTGTTCGCAAAGGATATAAAATTTTACACACTGCATCAAAAGATTATAAGATTAACTCTTATGAAACTTTGTTTTTAAAAGCTGGGAGCTATACTTTAAGCAATGTAGGACTTAGTAAAGGAGTTTATGAAGCTTATTTATTTTTTTTTGACAATGCATTTTTAATTGAGCTTATTTATAAGTATAAAGATTTTTTTAAACTAGATCAAAAGTTTCAAAACTATGAAATTTTTTGGGTAAAAAATGATAAGATTTTGCAAGGAATTTTGGAAAGTTTTTCACCGCATTTTGAAGAAAATACGCAAATTTTAGATCCTATAGTGAGTTTGAAATTTGAAGAGATTTTTTTACATTTGCTTTTAAATAAGAATATTTATTTTATTAGTTTTTTATCAGGAATTTTAAAAGAATTTCGCCTTGATCTTTCCCAGCTTTTTGAGTATTGTGGTAGAGAATTTTTAAGCGTAAATGAAATGTCTAATTTTGCGAAATTAGATTTAGCAACTTTTTCTAAAGAATTTAAGAAATGTTTTGGACAAAGTCCTAAAAAATGGTTAGATGAAAAAAGGTTGCAAAAAGCAAAGATTTTACTTAAATTTTCTAAAAAAAATATCAATGAAATAGCTAATGAGTGCGCTTTTTCTTCGGTAGCTTGGTTTATTGAAAGATTTAAAGAGAAATATGAGCAAACTCCTAAGCAATATCAAAAAACAAAAAACTTGTATTTTTTATCAAAAAACTAGCACATTTTTTTTATCTAAATAAATATAATTCAATGAAAATATTTTTAAATAAAGGAGAAAATATGAAAAAATATGTTTTAAGTTTAGCGCTTCTTGGAAGTTTGCTTGGTGCAAGTGAATTAAAATATCAAGAATTTGATGGTTTTAAAAGCCCTGAAAGTATTTTTGTAGATAAAAACTATGTTTATGTATCTAATGTAGGAGAAAAACTTGAACCTTTGGCGAAAGATAATGATGGATTTATTTCTAAGCTTGATAAAAATGGCAAAGTGCTAGAATATAAATTTTTAACCCATCTTAATGCACCAAAAGGCATGATGGAGATTGGAAAAACTCTTTATGTGGTAGATATCGATGTTTTACGCGGTTTTGATCTTAAAACTAAAAAAGAAATTTTTAATTTACCTATTAAAGGTGCAATCTTTTTAAATGACATAGAAAAATTAGACGACAATACGCTTTTGGTTAGCGATACTGGCACAGGGCTTATTTTAAAGGTTGATTTAAAAACTAAGCAATATGATGAATTATTAAAACTTGATTTAGCAAAATTTGGCGGTCCAAATGGGTTATATCTAGATAGAAAAAAACATAAGCTTTTTATAACTGGTTATCATCCTGATGGTGTAAGTGGCGGTGTTGTAATGGCTTATGATTTAAATACAAAAGAACTCAGTATAATTAAAAATGAAAAAGAATCTTATGATGGAATAGTTCCTTATAAAGATGGTTTATTGGTAAGTTCTTGGGGAAATAATCTAAATGGATATATTTATAATTTAGATAATGTTAAATCTGTAAAACTTCAACTTCCTTTGATGAAAGGTCCTGCAGATATATTTATTGAAGGTAATATTTTATGGATTCCTAAGATGGCAGAAGGTAAAATATTCAAAGTAGAACTTAACAAATAAGGCTTTTATGGCTTCTTTTAAAAGATATTTTGGATTAATGTTATTATTGTTATTATTGTAGCTTTTAATCTTAGAGCCCCAATTACTGCAGTGGGGCCTATTATTGATATTATTAAAGATAAGTATTATTTAAACTCAACCGTAGCAGGCATACTTACAAGTCTTCCTTTGATAGCTTTTGGAAGTATTTCTTTTATTGTGGGGTATTTTTCTCCTATTCGTGCTATTGTTTTTGGAATTTTTTTAATTTTTTTAGGCGAAATTATTCGTTCTTATTTTGGTGTATATGGCTTATTTTTAGGAATGTTAGCAATGGGCTGTGGTATAGCAATTGCAAATGTTTTACTTCCTAGTTTTATTAAAGAAAAATTTCCAAAAAAAATGGCAAGTATAATGGGAATTTATAGTCTTGTTTTGAGTATTTCTTCGATTATGGGTATTGCTTTAGCTATACCTTTGCTTAGTGTATTTGATTTAGCTGGAGCTATGTTTTCTGGGCTATTTTTTCTTTTGTAGCTTTAGTAGTTTACTATCCTCAAGCTAAAAATGGTAGATTTTTTCGTATTAAGAAAAAAGCTCATAAAAAAATCAATCTTTTTACAAATTTAACAACTTGGAAAATTACTCTTTTTATGGGATTTCAAAGTTTTTTAGCTTATTCTTTGTTTTTTTGGTATGTTCAAATTGTTGTAGAAAAAGGATTTGATAAAGAATTTTCTACAAGTATGGTTTTATTTGCTCAACTTGTTGCAGCTCCAGTGTCTCTTTTTGGCCCTTTACTTTTAGGAAAATTAAGACAAAATTTACATACTTTTTACATAGCAGGTTTGTGCAGTATGTATGTGATCGCTTTTGGTATGCTCTTTATTTTTGATAGTAAAATTTCTATTATTATCAGTGCTTTTATCATGGGTTTTCCATGGGGTGGAGTTTTTGGCATTGCGTTGCTTTTTATTGCACAAAAAAGCTCTAATGCTCAAATAGCAGCGAGACTTTCTGCTTTAGCTCAGGGTTTTGGATATTTAATTGCAGCACAAGGACAATGGATTATAGGTTTTTTGCATGACAAATTTGAAAATTTTTCATTTGCTATTTTGATGTTAGTTTTTGTTGGAATTTTAGTAAATATCTTTGGATATTTATCTTATAAAAGTCAAATTATCAAATAAAGCTTTTTGGATTAGCATATCTGCGCCATTTTTTTGGGTTATATTTTGCAATCTTGTAGAAATATTTTCTAGATTTAGTTTTAATATTGACTTAAAAAATTCATCAAGATTAATAGAGTTTTGCATAAAAATTTGACATAAAGCTTGATCTTGTAAAAATTTAGCATTAAAGTATTGATGATTTTTAGCTGCATAAGGATAAGGTATAAAAATAGTGGGCAAAGTATTAGCACAAAGTTCAAAAAGAGTACTTGCACCTGCTCTTGATATAGCTAGATCTGCATTTTTCATTTTTTCTTCCAAATTTAAACTAAAATCAAAAATATCAGCTTGGATATTTAAGCTTTGATAATGTTTTTTGCACTTTTCAAAATCATTTTTTCCACATTGATGGATGATTTTGATATTTTGTTCTTGAAGTTTTGGTGCTAAATTTAAAGCTAGTTCGTTTATAAAGCTAGCTCCTTGTGATCCTCCTAAGAAAATAATATTTTTTAATTCTTTGCGAATCCTAGCATTATCAAAAAATTTATCTGCTACAGGATAAGGGCTAATTTCTTTTTCAAAGGCGCTAAAAAATTTTGTAGCGAAAGGTTTTAAAAGCATATTTAAAGAGCCGCTTTTTGAATTTTGTTCATGTATAAAAAGAGGCAAATGTGAGAATAAAGCCGCAAAAGATGCAGGAGCTGCACTGTATCCACCTACACTAAAAACGGCTTGGATGTGGTATTTTTTAAAAATTTCTCTACAATCTTTGGAGAGTTTTAAGGTATGGAGTAAAGAACTGATTTTGTCAAATTTGCTTTGATTAACCACTCCTTTAGAGCTTAAAAAAAATTTTTCCTTAAAGCGTACTTCATTTTCAAACCAAGCTTTATCTTGACCATTTTGACTGCCTATGTATACACATTCTATATTTTTTTTAATCGCACTTTCTAATAAGCAACGCACTATGGCCAAATGTCCTCCAGTTCCACCACCTGTTAAAGCTATTGTCATAATTTAACCTTTTTTGAAATCATTAATACATATCCTATGCCTATGCAAATTGCCCACATTGAACTTCCTCCATAGCTTAAAAGTGGAACCGCTACACCTTTTAGTGGAGTAAGAGAAATAATACCAAAAGCATTCATAAAGAAAGAAAAAAGTAAAAGTAAGGCTATGCCTGAACAAAAAATAAAATCTTGTTTAGCTTCACATCTTCCTGCAATTCTAAAAATTCTTAAAATCATCCAAAGATAAATATAGCAAATAACCCCAAGACCTAAAAGTCCTATTTCTTCAGTAATTCCTGAAAGAACAAAGTCAGTATGCACTTCACTTAAAAAGCCTAATTTAAAAGTTCCAAGTCCTAGGCCTTCGCCAAACATTCCTCCATGGGCTATAGCATTTAAAGAGTGTGAAATTTGATAAGGCTCGCTGTTGCTACTTACTCTTAAAGCATTTGCCAGCCAATCAGGAAGCATAGGTAAAAAAGCATCTTGTATATTCCCCCACCAAGAAGCGATTCTTTGAATTCTTCTTTGGTTACTAAAAATTACCATTATACCTATCATCATAATGATTAAAGTTCCAAAAGCAAAAAGTCTTTTACTAGCTCCTGCAAAAAAAGCTAAAGCTAGAATCAAAAAGAAAGAAATTACACTTTGTCCTAAATCGTTTTGAGTGATATAAATATATCCTATAACTATAGAAGCTAAGATACAATAAGGCAGAAGAATTAAAGCCTCGTGTCTGATAGCTTTTTTACTATCATCAATACGCCTTGTATAGCTCCATGCTAAAAAATAAATCAATCCTATTTTAAAAAATTCCACAGGAGAGATAGAGAGTGGGCCTAAGCGTATCCAGCGTTTAGCTCCTCCGCTAGCTGTTGCTAATACAGAAGGTAAAAATGGCAAAATGATGATAAAGATAAAAGAAATAATCAAAATAGCTAAAATAATTTTTTTAGAAAGTGCTTTATTAGGATCCAATCGAGAAATAAAAAACATTATAAGTATGCCACTAATTCCAAAAAAAAGCTGACGAATAAAAAAATGAAACTCGCTATAGTCAAGAAAAAGAACAGTAAAAGCTGTAAGAGAGTATGAAAATACTATTCCTATGGTGATTAAAATACAACTTAAATAAAATAATCTTTTATCAGCAACCATTATAATTATAACTTTTCTTTATTGGAATTAAAATTTTAAAAAGTTTTATTATAACTAAAATAAATTAAATTTTTTGCTAAGTTTTTGTAAGGAAAATTTGCTAAAATTAACAATAAAAATATAACAAAAAAGGCAAATTATGAATCAAATCCATAAAATTCTCATAGCAAATAGAGCTGAAATAGCTGTTAGAGTAATCCGTGCTTGTAGAGATTTACATATTAAAAGTGTTGCAGTTTTTACAGAGCCTGATCGTGAATGTTTGCATGTAAAAATCGCAGATGAGGCTTATCGCATAGGAACGGATGCTATAAGAGGATATTTAGATGTTGTTCGTATTGTCGAGATTGCTAAGGCTTGTGGTGCTGATGCGATCCATCCTGGTTATGGATTTTTAAGTGAGAATTACGAATTTGCTAAGGCTTGTGAAGATGCTGGAATTATTTTTATAGGTCCAAAATCTGAAGTAATCCATAAGATGGGAAATAAAAATATCGCTCGTAAGTTAATGGCTAAAAATGGCATACCTATTGTTCCAGGGACTGAAAAATTAAATTCCTATAGCATGGAAGAAATTAAAATTTTTGCTGAGAAGATTGGTTATCCTGTTATTTTAAAAGCTTCAGGTGGTGGAGGTGGACGCGGAATTCGCGTTGTTCATAAAGAACAAGATCTTGAAAATGCCTTTGAATCTTGCAAAAGAGAAGCTTTAACATACTTTAATAATGATGAAGTATTTATGGAAAAATATGTAGTTAATCCCAGACATATAGAATTTCAAATTTTAGGAGATAACTACGGAAATATTATCCATCTTTGTGAAAGGGATTGTTCTATTCAAAGAAGACATCAAAAGGTAATTGAGATAGCACCTTGCCCTGGAATTTCAGATAATCTTAGAAAAACCATGGGTGTTACAGCTGTGGCAGCTGCTAAGGCTGTAGGTTATACAAATGCTGGAACTATAGAGTTTTTGCTTGATGATTATAATCGCTTTTATTTTATGGAAATGAATACAAGAATTCAAGTTGAGCATCCAATTACTGAAGAAATTACAGGTATTGATCTTATTGTAAGACAAATTCGTATTGCGGCAGGAGAAATTTTGGACTTAGAACAAAGCGATATTAAACCTAGGGGTTTTGCTATTGAAGCTAGAATTACTGCTGAAAATGTATGGAAAAATTTTATTCCAAGTCCTGGAAAAATAGGAGAATACTACCCAGCTCTTGGACCATCTGTTAGGGTTGATAGTCATATTTATAAAGACTATACTGTGCCGCCTTATTATGATTCCATGCTTGCAAAGCTTATTATTAAAGCAACAAGTTATGATTTAGCGGTTAATAAACTTGAGCGTGCTTTGAAGGAATTTGTGATTGATGATATTAGAACAACAATACCATTTTTAATTGCCATTACAAAAACAAGAGAATTTAGAAGGGGGTATTTAGACACCTCTTTCATAGAAACACATATGCAAGAATTATTAGAAAAAACAGAAGATCGTCATCAAGAAAATAAAGAAGAAGTTATAGCTGCAATAGCTGCTACGCTTAAAAAAATACGAGAAAGTAGGGAATAATAGATGGATTTTTTAGACAGTCTTAAAAGTATTAAAAAAGAAATGCAAGCTAACACCAATACTTCAAAATTAGCGAAGAAATCAAGCAAGAGTGGTGCAAGTGTAAAAAATTTAGAAAAACTAGCTAAAGATATTCGCGAAAAAAATCAAGAAACAAACATAGATAAGGAAATGCAAGAAATTTTCTTAAAGCAAGAAAAACTACAGGATGAATTTTCCGAATTTATCAAAAATACAGATATTAAGAAAATTTAATGCTTGAGATTGGTTTTTGTATTCTTGAAGATCAGTGTCCTTACTTAAAGGATAAATGTTCAAGAATAGAGTATAAATACATTGAAAATTGCCCTAAAAAAATCAATAATGAGCTAATAAAACGAGGTTGGCGTCGTTTTGGTAGGTATTTTTCACGCCCTATTTGTAAAGATTGTGATGAATGTTTAAGTCTTAGAATTTTAGTTAATGAATATAATTTTTCAAGAAGTGAAAGAAGGGTTGTAAATAAAAATATTAACACCAAAGTTATACTTAGAACACCCAATTTAAGCAATGAACATTTGTTTTTATATGATAAATACCATCGTTTTATGGAAAAAAAAAAGAACTGGAAGCGTTATGATTTAAGCTTTAAACAGTATTATAATCTTTATGTCGATGGTTTTATGAATTTTGGATATGAGCTTGCATTTTATATAGAAGATAAGCTCGTTTGTGTTGATTTGATTGATATTTTAGAGGATGGAATTTCAAGCATTTATTGTTTTTATGATCCTGATTTTTCGTATTTTTCTTTGGGTAAATTTTCTTTGCTCAATGAAATACAAATAGCTAAAAAAATGAACTTAGATTATATTTATCTTGGGTATTTTGTAAAAAAGTGTCAATCTTTATCTTATAAAGCCGATTATACACCCAATGAAATTTTAAAAGGCACTAAAGAGCTTTTTGAAAATGAGGTTTTATGGGAGAAATAGATGCAAATCGTGCAAACTTTAGAAACTATCAATGTTAATACAGATGATATTAGCGTATTTCAGTATTTTAAAGACTTGATTACCAAAAATTTCACAAAGGTCATAGGACGAAAAAATAAAATTTTTTCTTTTTTTGAAGAAAATGAAATTCCACAGCGCCGTTATTTCTTAAAAGTTTTAGATCAAAAATATCGTAAAAGCACAAATGAAGGTATAGAGAATTTACAAGATGCTCATTTTAAAACTTTTAGATTAATTTTTGAGCAAAATAATATGCTTAAGCCTATGTTGTTTATCAAGATTGATTTTGTTGCGGGTAGAATTTTGATGAAGTTAAGCTCTAATGAAAAATTATTTATTACTTATATAAGAAATTATTTTCAAGATCATAATATAGAATATAATGAAATGACAAATATTCTAATTTTAGAATATAAAAACGAGAATACCCTTGAACTTTTTGAAGCTTTTGCAGATGAGAGCGAGCATTTAAAATATTGCGTGAATTTTGAAGTTGACCGCGAAGAGTATAAAAAATTTCGCCAAAATATTCACAATAAAGAAAATATGAAATGGAAATTTAATGCTTTAGCTAAGCTTTTTAGTAATTATTTTAATACTTTAGAATGCACTCCGCAAAATGATCTTAGTGAAATCAGACAAAAATATTTGATTTTGGTAAAACTTTATCATCCTGATTTTCATCAAGGAAAAAGTGCAATAGAAAAAGCTTACGCAAGAGAACAGTTTGAAAAAATACAAATCGCCTATGATAACTTAAAAGCACTTTATAAGAATAATACTTAAAAAAATTAAATTAATCATTTTGGTTAATTTAATTTTTCTCTCTCATAAATTTTTCTTAATTTGCTATCTAGTTTAAAACAAAATTTAAAAAGTGCAGGTACTACGAGTAAGGTAAGCAAAGTCGAACTTATAAGTCCAAAGATAATGGCTATTGCCATAGGAGAATTAGCTTCATAGCCCGCACCCCTTGAAAGAGCAAGTGGGAGCATAGCAAAAATCATAGCAAAAGTTGTCATCAATATAGCCCTTAAGCGTGATTTTCCAGCGATTAAAAGAGCTTTATCGGGATCTAAACCTTCATGGCATTTTTTATTAGCTACATCTACGAGTAAAATAGCATTTTTCCCCACCATACCAAAAAGTAAGATGATGGCAATAAGTACAAAAAGTGAAAAATTATGCCCTGTGATAAAAAGCCCTATAGAAGCTCCGCCAAAGGCTAAAGGCATGGTTATCATGATGATTAAAGGCAGAATAAAACTTTCATAAAGTGCGGCTAAAACAAGATAAATTAAAACAAAAGCAAGTGCTACTGCCATAGCAAAACCTTGCACGGTTTCACCTAAAAGATTGATAAAGCCTGAAAAAGCATAGCTAAGACTTGGATTGTTATTTAAAATTTTATCCATATTATCTAGTAAAAGTTTTTGCACCGCTCCTAAGGAAAGATCATTCACTCCAGCTGTGATTTTCACAGAGCGGTTTTTATTGTAACGATTGATAGTTTTTAAATCTTTACTGTATATAAAATCCACCACGCTTGAAAGTTCTAAATTTATACCTTGGTTGTTTTTAATGCTAATGCGCTTTAAAGCTTCTATGTCTTTTTTAAATTCTGGAGCAAAACTTAGGATAATATCATCTTTTGAATTGCCTCTATCCATGCTTCCTACGCTAAGTTGCGAGAAAGAATACCCTAAAACCCCAGCGATATATTGAGGATTGACATCTAAAAGTTTGGCTTTTTCTTTGTTGATGTGTAAGGCTACTTCATCTTTTGTAGCATTAGCATTATCACTTATATCTACAATGCGTGCATTAGTGCCTAAAATTTCTTTTGCCTGAGAAGCAGCTTCTTTTAGAGTGTTTAAATCATCTCCTAAGATTAAAAATTGCACGGGATCATCAATGCCTGCACCCTCTATCTTTGGAAGTTCTAAAATTTTGATTTTTAAACTTTCATCTTGAAATTTTTGACGATATAAACTTACTATGGCACTTTGTCTTAAATTTCTTTCGTCTAAATTTTTAAGTTTAACATAAATTTTAGCCTTTGTAGCATCTTTGGCATCATCATAGCCTACAAGTAAAAAAGCGTATTTGACATTGCTATCATTTTTGATTTTTTCAAGCAAATTTAAACTTTTTTCTTTCATGGCTTCTAAACTTAAATCCTTTTTGCTTTCAAGCAAAACTTGAATTTCACTATCATCTTCCATAGGTAAAAAATCAAGCCCTATGCGAGTGGCTAAAGCAAAAGAAAGCCCTATAAAAACAAGAGTGGCTAGGATAAATTTTACTTTATTTTGTAAAATTTTATAGAGTAAATTTTCATACTTTTGCTCTATTTTTTCAAAAAAAGCTTCTGTTTTTTCATAAAACTTGTTTTCTTTTGGATTTAAAAATCTTGCCCCAATACTAGGTATTAAAAATACAGAAACCAAAAAGCTTATAACTATCCCACTTGCAACGCTTATGCCTAAGGCATTGAAAAAAAGCCCTGATATAGAGTTCATATAAGAAATAGGGATAAAAACACAAAGTAAAACTATACTTATGCTTAAAACGCTAAAACCTATTTCATTGATACCTAAAAAAGCAGCTTGTAAAGGCGGATAAGTTTTTAGTTTTTTAGCAATATTTTCAATCACTACTATAGCATCATCGATAAAAATTCCTATACTTAAGGTTAAAGCTATAAAAGTTAAGCGGTTTAAATCATAGCCTAAAAGATCGATAATAAAAAAAGTTGAAATGATAGAAGTAGGTATAGCTATGCAAGCAATGAGAGTTGCACTTAAATTTCTTAAAAATAAAAACACGATAACAAGGGTTAGAAAAATCCCCAAAACCATATCAAAAATCACTTGAGAAAGGTGCTTGTGGATATTTAAGCTTTTATCATAAAGCATATTAATGCTTATATCTTTTGGAATTTGTTTTTCTAAAATAGGCAAGGCATTTTTGACATTTTTAATCATTTCAAGGGTGTTATAATTTGTGATTTTTCCGAGTTCTAAAAGCACCCCTTCTTTACCTTCGTATAAAGCACTTTGTTTTTCATCTTCATAAAGGCTTGAAATATTAGCAATATCACTTAAAAATACTCCTGTTTTTATGCGAAGATTGCTAAGTTCTTCTAAATTTGTGGCTTCAAAATAGCCTTTGATGATATAGTTATCTTGATTGTTGTTAAGTTCACCTAGGGCTTGTTTAAAATTTTGACTTTTGATGATATTTGCTACATCAAGGGCGTTAAGATTGTATTTTCTAAGTTCGTTTGGTTTTAATTCTATGCGAATTTGGGGTTCTAAAAACCCCTTAGCTTCGATTTTTCCTACCCCATCAATCCTTTGCAAAAAAGGCTTGATTTTATCATTAATTTCACGCATGAGTTGTAATTTATCTTTAGAATATAGAAAAAGTGAAATAGCAGAACCAGAATCTGAACTGATTTTTTCAATTTCAGGCTTAGAAGGTAGGCTTAAAGTTCCTATTTTATCACGCACATCATTGGCAGCTACTTCAAGATTTTTACCCAGTTTAAACTCAACTACACTTACACTAAAATTATCATATGCAGTTGAGGTTATGGTCTTTACTCCATCGATTTCACTTAAAGCATTTTCTATTTCTTTAGTGACTTTTGATTCTACGAAATTTAAATCCCCATTTATCTTGCTTGTGATTTTTATAAGAGGTATGGAAACATTAGGAAATAAATTTACACTCATGCTAAAAGCAGAGATTAGCCCAAAAATCATAAGAGCTAAGAAAAACATTAGCACGGTAATAGGTCGGTTTATAGCTAGTTTAAACATTTTTAATCTTTAGTGATGATTCTACCTTCACCAAAAAGCCCTGGTGTTAGATTTGTGGTTTGCACTTCAGCATAAATTTTTCTTGTTTTTACTTCTATACTTGGATAAATAAGGCTGATTTTTCCTTTCAATTCTGTACCATTTTGATCGATTTTATAAAAGAAATCATCGCCTAATCTAACTTTATCTTTATATTTTTCATCAAAACTTAAAATCAGTTTGCTTTGTGGATAGGAAAAAATTTCTATTAAAGGTTGAGCTACTCCTCCTACTCCTTCGCCCACTTGTATAAATTTGTTTGCGATAATAGCATCATAAGGTGCGCGTAATTCTTTTTTTTCCATGATATTTTTATAATAAGCTATATTGATTTTTGCTTTGTTTAAATTTAAATTAGCAGCATCAAACTTAGCTTTCATATCTTCATAGCTTTGTTTGTCTATAACATTTTCTACAGCTTTGATTTTTTGCATCCTACTTTTGGTATTTTCGTATTCTACAAGGGCAAGTTGATAAGAATTTTGAGCATTTTGAAGAGCTATTTTTTCACTTTCTTGATCAAGAGCAAGTAAAAGTTCTCCTTTGCTGACTTTTTGTCCAATTTCTACAGGAATTTTTTGAACCAAACCTATGCTTTCAAGGGCAAGTTTGCTTTGTTTTGATGCTTCTACATTGAAACTTGCGTAAATTTCTTCGCCAAAGGCGCAATTAAAAACAAGAAGTAAAAATAGAATTTTTTTCATTCTTTAACCTTTGAATTAAGATCTATACCCGCATTAAAATAATAATTTGCTTTAGTAATTTCAAATTCATTTTTAGCAAGCTCTAAATCGCTTTGTGCTTTAAATTTAGCCTCTAAAGCTTGAAGATATTCTACATAAGAAACAAGTCCTGCTTGGTATTTTTTATCTACACTTTCAAAAGCTAAATTTGCAGCATTTAAGCTAAGATTAAGAGCTAAAATTTGTTCTTGTAAAACTTTTAAACTTTTGTCTAAATAATTTAATTCTTCTTTATTTTTTCTCTCGCTAAATCTTGCATTTGCATTGGCTATTTGAACATTTAAACGCTCTTTTTCAACTTCTTTAGCCCTTGCATTGAAATCAAAAATTTTCCATTCCATACCTAAAATAAATTGATTACCTTGAGAATATTTTTCTAAGAATTGATCCGCTAAATTTGCAAAAGGAGCTGGAACTTTTGGATTATAATTGTTTTTATAAAAGTTAAAATTATCTTGAATATAAAATTTTGGAAAATATTCAGCTTTTGCTAAATTTACACTTTCTTTAGCAAGATTGATTTGTTCTTTAGCTATCATTACTTCATAGTTTTGACTTTTTTCTTGTTGCGGATTTTCTAAAAAAGCATTCCCTTGCACTTTAAAATCTGTATCGCTTAAAATTTTAATCTCTTTTTGTATATTGGCAAGTTTTAATTCATTTTGACTGAGCTCTAATAAGCTTAAATGGTATTTAGCCTTAATGCTTTCAAGTTCATCTTTAGGGCTAAGTCCTGCGTCGTAAAATTTTTGCAATCTTTCAAAAGTTGATTTTAAAAAAGATACTTTTTGTTGATTGGCTAGTAAAATTTTTTCAAGACTTAAGGTGTTAAAATAAAGTGTGATTGCATTTAGGGCAAGGTAATTTTTACTTTGTTCTTTGTCTAAAAGGCTTAATTTTTCTCTGCTTTCTAAAGCTCTTAAATTAGCCTCTCTAGCACCTCCATCAAAAAGCAAAAAATTAAGAGAAACTTTAGCAAATAAACTTTCTTGTGGATCGATAATGAAGCGATCTTTATTGTTGGCTACATAAGCTGAGCTTAGACTAAGAGAGGGTAGGTAATTTCTAAAAGCTTGTTCTTTGTCTAAATTTGCTTGTTCGCTTTGCATTTTCTTAATGAGATAGGATTCATTATTTTGACTTAGTGCTATAAATTCGTGCAAATTAGAAGCCAACATTGCTAAGGGATAAAGAGCTAAAAATATAGCTGATTTTAAATATTTTTCAAACATTTTGATATTTTAATATGTTTTATATAAATTTCAATTGAAGTTTTTTATATAAAATAAAATTTATTTGTTTTAAACATAAATTTTGTTAAAATCCTAGCTTTAAAATTTTATATTTAGGATGAAATTTTGTCGGTAAAAAATATTAGAAATTTTTCTATTATAGCTCATATAGATCATGGAAAATCTACTCTTGCAGATAGGATTATTAGCGAGTGTGGTGCTATTAGCGATAGGCAGATGAGTTCACAAGTTATGGATACTATGGATATAGAAAAAGAGCGTGGTATCACCATAAAAGCACAATCAGTGCGTTTAAATTATAAATTTAATAATGAAAATTTTGTTTTAAATCTTATTGATACTCCTGGCCATGTGGATTTTTCTTATGAAGTGAGTCGTTCTTTGGCAAGTTGTGAAGGGGCTTTGCTTGTAGTAGATGCTTCTCAAGGTGTTGAAGCACAGACTATAGCTAATGTTTATATAGCGCTTGAAAATAATCTTGAAATCATTCCTGTGATTAATAAAATCGATTTACCTAATGCTGATATTGAGAAAGTAAAGCATGAAATCGAGCATATTATAGGTATAGATTGCAAAGATGCAATTTGCGTGAGTGCAAAAACAGGAGTGGGTATAAAAGAGCTTATAGAAACAATTATTACTAAAATCCCTGCACCAAAAACAGATGATGAAGCTCCTACTAAGGCTTTAATTTATGATTCTTGGTTTGATAATTATTTGGGTGCTTTGGCTTTGGTTAGGATTTATGAAGGAAGTATTGCTAAAAACGATGAAGTTTTAGTCATGAGTACGGATAAAAAACATATAGTTCAAGATCTTTTTTATCCCCACCCTTTAAGTCCAATTAAAACTCAATCTTTACAATCAGGCGAAGTAGGCGTGGTGGTTTTAGGGCTTAAAACCGTAGGTGATGTACAAGTAGGCGATACCATCACTTTGGTAAAAAACAAAGCTAAAGAAGCCATAGGTGGTTTTGAAAAGGCTAAAGCTTTTGTGTTTGCGGGACTTTATCCTATAGAAACGGATAAATTTGAAGATTTAAGGGATGCTTTGGATAAATTAAAGCTTAATGATAGTTCTATTACTTATGAGCCTGAAACTTCTTTGGCCTTAGGCTTTGGTTTTAGGGTAGGATTTTTAGGGCTTTTACATATGGAAGTTATCAAAGAAAGGCTTGAGAGAGAATTTAATCTTGATTTGATTGCTACAGCTCCAACTGTGACTTATGAAATTTATCAAACCGATGGAGAGCTTATTAAAATTCAAAATCCTAGCGAGCTTCCTCCTGTTAATAAAATCGATCATATAAAAGAGCCTTATGTTAAAGCTACTATCATTACTCCAAGTGAATTTTTAGGGAATTTAATCACTCTTTTAAATCGCAAAAGAGGAGTACAGGTTAAAATGGACTATATCACACCTGAGCGTGTTTTGCTAGAATATGATGTGCCTTTAAATGAGATTGTGATGGATTTTTATGATAAATTAAAGTCCTTAACAAAAGGTTATGCGAGTTTTGATTATGAGCCTATAGAATTTAGAGTAGGGGATTTGGTAAAACTTGATATTAAGGTAGCGGGTGAAAATGTTGATGCGCTAAGCATTATCGTGCCTAATGAAAAAGCGCAAAGTAAAGGAAGAGAACTTGTTAGTGCTATGAAAGAAATAGTTCCTAGACAGCTTTTTGAAGTGGCCATTCAAGCAAGTATTGGAAATAAAATCATCGCAAGAGAAACTGTTAAATCCATGGGTAAAAATGTGACAGCAAAATGTTATGGTGGGGATATTACTAGAAAAAGAAAGCTTTTAGAAAAGCAAAAAGAAGGTAAAAAAAGAATGAAAGCTATAGGTAAGGTAAATTTACCTCAAGAGGCTTTTTTGAGTGTTTTAAAGATAGATTGATGATAAATTTAAAACTTGGCTTGAAATTTGCTTGTATTTTTAATACAATTTTAAAATAATTTTCTAAGGAGAAAAAATGTTTAAAAAATTTTTGATTTTTATAGTGCCTATTTTATTTTTGAGTGCTTGTGCAACTAAACAAGATACTTTTGCTCAAGTTAATCAAATTTCTAAAAATTCTCAATGCAGTTCTTGTGAAAGTCCTGGTGGTTTTGAAGCAAAGATTAAAGGGCTTTTATACATTAGCGATGTTGGAATTCAATGTTGTGCCAATAAACGCACTTTAGACACTGGTATTGCTTTGAAAAAGGTTTATTTACATAGATTTTATGATTTAAAAGAAGGGCAAAAGGTTTTAAATGCTAAAGGGAAAAAGTTATTTGTTGATGTGAATTTTAATGCGGTATTTTATACTTATTTAAAACAAGAACTTGAAGCTAGAGGAATAGTTGTGCTTGACAATAACGATCAAAATTCACCTTATGTGAGTAAGATTGATTTAGAATTTATATCTTATGGAGCAACTCAAGATGCTATAGGATTACATTCAAAACTAGTAGGAGTTTTACAAGTTAGTGATATAAATAAAAATAAGAAATTTACAATCCGCACCAAGCAAGATGTACAAGGTTTTGATGATTTAAAAGAAACAACTTTTTATACTCATTTGTTAATAAAACAAATGGCAAATAAAGCAGCTAGTTTAATCTCTGAACTTTGAGGTGTATAAATTGCGGAGCTTTTGCTCTGCTCTGCTTTTGTGAATTATGCGAGCTAGAGCTTTCTGAATTTTCCTTAAATGTAAGAAAGCTTGATAATAATTTCAAAGTCTATTCTTTTTATAAATACCATGAAATACAACACTTGCTTCACTCTAAACATTATTTTTATGGTTATTTTGTTTATAAAATGCTTGCTAAATTAAGTTTTGCAAAATTTAAAGATTTTTTTGATCCTAGAATGACAATTAATGTTATAGCTTTAGATGATAAGGTTGAAGATATGCTTTATTCGCATTCTGCTATTTTAGCTAGATATCTTAAAACAAAATTTGTAAAACCTGTTTTTAATGTTTTAAAAGCACAAAATCATATTAAATATTCTGGAAAAAGTTTAGAATTTCGTCAAAAACATAAAAGAAATTACAAACTCTTAAAAACCATTTACGAACCTGTAATTTTAGTAGATGATATTGTAACGACTGGTTCTAGCCTTTTGGAAGCTAAAAAAGTTTTAGAAGAAAATAAAATTTCTGTACTTTTTGCTCTTGTTTTAGCTGATGCAAAAGTTTAATATGCTATAATCAAAACTTTGAACTAATAGAAGGATTTTTATGGAGAATATTTTTAGCAAAGATTCTGATATTGAACTTGTAGATATAGAAAATTCTATAAAAAGTAGTTACTTAGACTATTCTATGAGTGTTATTATAGGTCGTGCTTTGCCTGACGCAAGAGATGGTTTAAAGCCTGTTCATAGAAGAATTTTATATGCTATGCAAAATGATGAGGCAAAAAGTAGAACAGATTTTGTCAAATCAGCCCGTATAGTGGGTGCTGTTATAGGTCGTTATCATCCACATGGAGATACAGCAGTTTATGATGCTTTGGTTAGAATGGCTCAAGATTTTTCTATGAGATATCCAAGTATTACAGGACAAGGCAACTTTGGATCTATAGATGGTGATAGCGCTGCTGCGATGCGTTATACTGAAGCAAAAATGAGTAAACTTTCTCATGAGCTTTTAAAAGATATAGATAAAGATACGGTCGATTTTGTTCCAAATTATGATGGTTCAGAAAGTGAACCTGATGTCTTACCTTCTAGGGTTCCAAATTTATTATTAAATGGTTCAAGTGGTATAGCTGTAGGTATGGCGACAAACATCCCGCCTCATAGTTTAAATGAGTTGATAGATGGACTTTTATATTTGCTTGATAGTAAAGATGCAAGCTTAGAAGAGATTATGCAGTTTATCAAAGGTCCAGATTTTCCAACAGGTGGAATAATTTATGGTAAAAAAGGTATTATAGAAGCTTATCGCACAGGGCGTGGTCGCGTGAAAGTGCGCGCTAAAACTCATATTGAAAAAAAGACAAATAAAGATGTTATTGTTATAGATGAGCTTCCTTATCAAACCAATAAAGCTAGGCTTATAGAGCAGATTGCAGAGCTTGTTAAAGAAAAGCAAATTGAAGGAATATCTGAAGTAAGAGATGAGAGCAATAAAGAAGGAATCCGCGTTGTTATAGAGCTTAAACGTGAGGCTATGAGTGAAATTGTTTTAAATAATCTATTTAAATCTACTACTATGGAAAGTACTTTTGGTGTGATTATGTTGGCAATTCACAATAAAGAACCTAAAATTTTCTCTTTGTTAGAACTTTTAAATCTTTTCTTAACCCATAGAAAAACAGTTATTATTAGAAGAACGATTTTTGAACTTCAAAAGGCAAGAGCAAGAGCTCATATTTTAGAAGGTCTTAAAATTGCACTTGATAATATAGATAAAGTGATTGCTTTAATTAAAAATAGTTCTGATAATAATACCGCAAGAGATTCTTTGGTAGCTAAATTTGGTCTTAGTGAGCTTCAAGCCAATGCTATTTTAGATATGAAACTGGGTCGTTTAACAGGACTTGAAAGAGAAAAAATCGAAAATGAACTTGCAGAATTAATGAAAGAAATTGCAAGACTTGAAGAAATTTTAAAAAGTGAAACCTTGCTTGAAAATTTAATTCGCGATGAATTAAAAGAAATTAGAAGTAAATTTGATGTGCCACGTATTACTCAAATTGAAGATGATTATGATGATATTGATATTGAAGATTTGATTCCTAATGAAAATATGGTTGTAACTATTACGCATCGTGGTTATATTAAGCGTGTGCCTAGTAAACAATATGAAAAACAAAAACGAGGTGGAAAAGGAAAATTAGCCGTTACGACTTATGATGATGATTTTATAGAAAGTTTCTTTACGGCAAATACACATGATACACTTATGTTTGTAACAGATCGTGGACAGCTTTATTGGCTTAAAGTTTATAAAATTCCTGAAGGCTCAAGAACGGCTAAAGGAAAAGCAGTGGTAAATCTTATTAATTTACAAGCTGAAGAAAAAATCATGGCTATTATTCCAACCACGGATTTTGATGAGAGTAAATCTTTATGTTTCTTTACTAAAAATGGTATTGTAAAGCGTACAAATTTGAGTGAATATCAAAATATCAGAAGTGTTGGAGTTAGAGCGATCAACTTGGATGAAAATGATGAGTTGGTAACTGCTATTATTGTTCAAAGAGATGAAGATGAAATTTTTGTCAGTGGTGGTGAAGAAAATTTAGAAAATCAAGAAATTGAAAATTTAGATGATGAAAATCTTGAAAATGAAGAAAGTACAAGTACACAAGGTAAAATGCTCTTTGCAGTAACCAAAAAGGGTATGTGTATCAAATTCCCACTTGCTAAAGTACGTGAAATCGGCCGTGTAAGTCGTGGGGTGACGGCTATTAAGTTTAAAGAGAAAAATGACGAATTAGTAGGTGCAGTTGTTATAGAAAATGATGAGCAAGAAATTTTAAGTGTGAGCGCAAAAGGTATAGGAAAACGCACCAATGCTGGAGAATATAGATTGCAAAGCAGAGGTGGTAAGGGTGTAATTTGTATGAAACTTACAGAAAAAACCAAAGATCTTATTAGCGTAGTTATAGTAGATGAAACTATGGATTTGATGGCTCTTACAAGTTCAGGCAAGATGATACGTGTTGATATGCAAAGCATTAGAAAAGCAGGGCGTAATACGAGTGGTGTCATTGTAGTTAATGTGGAAAATGACGAGGTGGTTAGCATCGCTAAGTGTCCTAAAGAGGAAAATGATGAGGATGAGTTAAGCGATGAAAACTTTGGTTTAGATTTGTAATAAGTTTAAAGTTGGAACGCTTATTGCTTTTTATTTTTTACTAATTACAATATTTTGAAGGTGTAAAAATGAAAAAAATTTATTTTATGCTAGCAATAGCAGGAATTTTCGCTGGTTGTGTATCAAGTGCAAACAGTGCAACTAAAAATTCAAGTGCAAATAGCACTGCCCCATCTCAAGATGTTATCGTGCAAAAAGTCGATAAAGATGATGTGCGTGATATTATCAGAGAAGAAAAAATGTTGGCTCCAGATGCTAGCGAAACGGAACTTAGTTTTACAGCAGTTGGTGAAGGGATTGCTCCGATGAATACAGTTTCTACTGCTCAAGCCCTAGCTTTAGCAAAAAGAGCAGCGATTACAGATGCTTACAGACAGCTTGCAAGTAAGCTTTATGGTGTGAAAGTGAATGGTAAAGACACCGTAAAAGATGCAATGCTTAGAAGTTCAACTATTACTGCGCAAGTAAATGGTTTGATAAAAAATGCAAGTATTATTGATCAGAATTTTAATCAAGGGCTTTATAGGGTAAACTTAGAACTTAAAATCGATGCAGACAAGTGGAAAGAATTGTTTGCTTATTAATCTTTCTTAGCTTTAAGCTTTTTGCCCAAGATGAATTTATTTTTTGGGCAGAGCTTTCTAGTAAAAATTTCATTCTCTTTCATCAAAATCAAAATTTATCCTTAGCAATGACGCAAAGCGAAAATGTTGAAGAACAATGGGTATGTGAAATTTCTTATAGTGATCAAGATTTAAAAGTTTTACCTCGAACTTCTTTAGGATTGATTGATGATAATATGCCAAAAACAATTAAATTTAATTTTTTAAATTCTCATAAAGATGAGTTAAGCGATTGCTTTATAGGGGCTAGAATCAGTGTTAAGGATATTGTTAATACTGACTTATTACGTGCTCAAAGTGAAACTTATGTTAAAATTTTACCCTTGCGTTTTACCGTGGAATTTGGGGAACAAAATGCGATAATTTATTATCTTAAAAAAAAGTAAATTCAAAATTAAGCGCAAATTGGATACTATAGTAGAAATTTTTTAAAAGGCTTAGGATGAATTTAGTCATAGTAGAAGATGATATTAATATGCGCAAATCCTTAGAAATTGCATTAGCAGAGTATGAAGAATTTAATATTAAATCTTATAAATCTGCCACTGAAGCTTTAAAAAAAATAGATGATAATACAGATTTGATTATTACAGATATTAATATGCCAGGAATTGATGGCATAGAATTTGTTAAAGCCTGTGAAAATAAATATGATTTTATTATTATGACAGGAAATGCTACTTTAAGCCGTGCTATAGAAGCGGTTCGTTTGGGAGTAAAAGATTTTTTAACCAAGCCTTTTGATGTTGATACTTTAGTCGAGGCTATTAAGCGTGCTAAAATCATAAGAGAAAAAACAGCCGATAAAAAAAGCAAAAAAAATGAAAAAAAAGAAGAAAATAAAGATTTTTTTTCAACTTCTCCTAATTTAGAAAAAACATTAAATTTAAGTCAAAAAGTGGCTAAAACTGATGCCTCTGTAATGTTTTTTGGAGAGAGTGGAGTAGGAAAAGAGGTATTTTCTCGTTATATTCACACTCATTCTAAACGCTCTAATAAGCCTTTTGTTGCTATTAATATGGCAGCCATTCCTGCAAATTTGATTGAAAGTGAGCTTTTTGGTTTTGAAAAAGGTGCTTTTACTGATGCTAATGCAACTAAAATAGGGCTTTTTGAAATGGCTAATGAGGGCACTTTATTTTTAGATGAAATTGGCGAAATGCCTTATGAAATTCAAGCCAAACTTTTAAGAGCTTTGCAAGAAAAAGAAATTACGCGACTTGGAAGTACAAAAAGCATCAAAATAGATGTAAGAATTATCAGTGCAACTAATGCAAATTTGGATGAAAAAATAAAAAATGGCGAATTTCGTTCAGATTTATATTATCGTTTAAACACTGTTCCTATTAATATCCCGCCTTTAAGAGAGCGTAAAGAAGAAATTTTAGGTATAGCTCAAAAGGTTTTAGAAGATACTTGTAAAGAATATGATTTTAAGGAAAAACAGCTCAGTCAAGAAGCTAAAAATGCTTTACTTGAATATGATTTTCCTGGTAATATTAGAGAATTAATATCCGTTGTACAAAGAGCTTGTATTTTAAGTGAAAATGATGAAATTTCAAGTGAAGATTTGTTCTTAGAAGCTAGAAGTATAAAAAAAGATGTAAAGAATTTAGAAAAAGAATTGATTTGTGAAGTTCTTTTAAGTGTAGATTATGACAAGGATCAAGCTTCTCAAATTTTAGGTATGGATATAAAAATTTTAAATGAAAAAATTAAAAAATATCAAATAAAGGATAAGTAATGTCAAAAAAACAAAAAATAGCCATTGTGGGTGCTACTGGTGCGGTTGGGGAAGAGCTTTTAAATGTTTTAGATGAACTTGATTTCCCAGTGGAAAGTATTTTACCTTTAGCAAGTGCAAAAAGTGTAGGTAGTGAAGTAGAATTTAAACGCAAAGCTTATAAAGTCAAAGAACTTACCGAAAATGTATTTAAAGAAAATCCTATTGATATTGCTTTTTTTAGCGCAGGTGGAAGTGTGAGTGAAAAATATGCTAAATTTGCAGTAGAATCAGGTGCTATTGTAATTGATAATACAAGTCATTTTAGAATGGAAAAAGATGTTCCTTTGGTGGTTCCTGAATGCAATCCTGAGGATATTAAAGATTGGAAAAAAACAGGGATTATTGCTAATCCAAATTGTTCTACTATACAAATGGTGCAAGTTTTAAAACCTTTAAATGATGCATTTAATTTAAAGCGTGTTGATGTAAGTACCTATCAGGCTGCAAGTGGAGCAGGAAAAGAAGGAATGCAAGAATTGGTTGAAGCCATGCAAAGTTTTTTTGCTTTTAAACTTGATGAATTTGAACCTCAAACTTTTCCTTATACTTTGGCACTTAATCTTATTCCACAAATTGATGTTTTTGTGGATAATGATTACACTAAAGAAGAACTTAAAATGGTCAATGAAACTCAAAAAATTTTACATAAAAATTTAGAAGTTTCGGCAACTTGTGTAAGAGTGCCTGTTTTAAGAAGTCATAGCGAAGCCATTACTATGCATTTTGAAAAAGAAATAGATGTAAAAAAAGCTAAAGAAATTTTAGAAAAAGCACCAAGTGTTATTGTCATAGATGATCCTAAAAATAAAAAATACCCTATGCCCTTAATGACTAGCGATACTAATGAAACTTATGTAGGAAGAATTCGTGCTGATGTGTATGATAAAAAAATACTCCATCTTTGGTGTGTGGCGGATCAAATTCGTGTAGGTGCTGCAACAAATGCTGTGCGTATTGCGCAAAAATGGTTAGAATTAAAAAATAAATAAGGAAAAAAATGTTAGAGAAAATATTTGAATCTTTACTTGTTAGAAGTCGTATTGTTACAATTTTACCCGTAATTTTTGGTTTAATTGGAGCTTTTGTATTGTTTTTTATTGCAAGTTATGATGTTTTAAAAGTTATATTTTATACTTATAATTATTTTTTTGATGCAGGTTCTAATGTGGATTTGCATGAGGATGTGGTGGCTTTAATTATAGGAGCTGTTGATCTTTATCTTATGGCTTTAGTTTTGTTTATTTTTTCTTTTGGAGTTTATGAGCTTTTTATCAGCGAAATAGAAGAATTTAAACAAACAAAACAAAGCAAGGTTTTAGAGGTGCATAGCTTAGATCAATTAAAAGACAAGCTTGCAAAAGTTATCATTATGGTCTTAGTGGTAAATTTCTTTCAAAGGGTTTTACAGATGAAATTTGCTACTCCTGTGGATATGGCTTTTCTTGCTGGATCGATTTTAGCTCTTTGTGTAGGACTTTATTTTTTACACAAAGGTGGTCATTAACAAGGATTATCTTTTTTTGATATAATCGTTTTTTTGTGTTTAAAGAATAAAAATGAAAAAAATATTTTTAATTGGTATGATTTTAAATCATTTTGTTTTTGCAGCTCCGTTAGATGAAGTCTTTAAAGATATAGAAGTTTCAGGGACTGTTCGTTATCGCTATGATATTAAAAAAGAAAAAAAATACAACAAAAAAACACATAGATATCAAAATAAAACACAAACAGAAATTACAATAAAATAAGGAAAATCATGATTGCACGCTGGTTGTTTATTAGTTCAATATTTGTTGTTGCGCTTTTTGGTATTAACTTGAAATCATTTTTTACTTATACCTTTGATGCAAATAAGCAATATGATATGGAAAAAGCGAAGGCTTTGTATTTTCAAAATAAATGCAATACTTGCCATGGAGATAATGCTGAAAAGAGTGTTATAGGATCTAGAATTTTAAAAGATATGTCTCCTGAGGATATTAAAGGAGCTTTGATAGGTTATACTCTTGATAGTAGTAGTTCTACAACAGCTTCTCAAATGGCTTTTTATGCTAGAAATTTAAGCCACGAGGATATAGATAATATTATTGCTTATATTAAAGGTGGAAATTTTGCACTTGATTTGCAAGTAAAAGACCTTCTTGAAGAAGAACCTGCGCAAAAAACAAAACATAATATATTTCTAAAATAAAATGTAAAAACTATAATTAAAAGGAATGCTATGAAAAAACTAACTTTAACTTTAAGTGTTTTAACTATGGTAAATTGCTTATATGCTAAGGATATTAATATAGGAGTAGTTTTACCTTTAACTGGAACTGTGGCAGCTTATGGGCAAGATGTTTTTAACGGAATTGAACTGGCTAATAAGCTACAGCCAAAACTTTCAAATGGAGATGTTGTTAAACTTATCACAATAGATACAAAAGGAGATAAGCTTGAAACTTCAAATGGAGTTAATCGTTTAATAGCAACAGATAAAGTCCTTGGGATTATTGGTGAAGCTACAACTCCAAATACCATTCAAGCTATTTCTATAGTAGAAGAGAAAAAAATTCCACTAATAGCTCCAGTGGCATCTGGAGATAAATTGCTAGATAAAAAGAAATATGCAAGTAGAGTTTGTTTTAAAGATAGTTTTCAAGGAGATAAATTTGCTACTTATATATCTAAGGATTTAGGGCTTAAAAATGCTGTTATCATTATAGATCAAAGCAATGTTTATTCTTTAGGTTTGGCAAGAGCTTTTGAAAATTCTTTTAAGAATAATGGTGGAAAAATTATAAAAAAACTTGTTATTAATTCAGGAGATAAAGATTTTAGAGCTGTGGTTTCTCAACTTAAGAGTTTAAATCCTGATTTTGTTTATATGCCTATTTATCATCCTGAAGCTGCTTTAATTGCGAGACAAGCAAGACAAATTGGTTTTGATAAACTTTTAGCAGCAGGAGATGGTGTTAACAATCAAACTTTTATAGATCTTGGCGGAAGTGCTGTTAATGGAGTAATTTTCACTGATAGTTTTGATTATAACAATCCATCTACACAATTAGGAAAAGATTTTGTTGCAGCTTATGAGAAAGTTAAAGGAACAAAAGAACTTCCAGCATTTTCGGCTATGGGGGCTGATGCGTATTTTGTAATGTTAAATGCTATGAATGCTTGCGTTGATAATCTTAGCAGCGAATGTATTAATAGCAAAATTCATCAAACTAAAGATTTTCAAGCTGTTGGTGGTGTGATTAGCATAGATGAAAGCGGTAATGCCATTCGTTCTGTTGTGATTAAAGAAATTCAAAATCAAAAACAAAATTATAAAACAATTATAAATCCATAATTACTAAAATAAAGGTAGAGAATGAAAAAAAGTTTAATTTTAGCAAGTATTCTAAGTTTAAGTTTAAGTGCTGCGGAAGTCAAAATAGGAGTTGTTTTACCGCTTAGCGGAGCTACTGCAGCATATGGACAAAGCGCACTAGAAGGGATTAAACTTGCAAATTCAATGCAATCAGCTTTAAGTAATGGAGATAAGGTTTCTCTTGCTATTATTGATACTAAAGGTGATAAATTAGAATCTTCGAGTGGAGCAAATCGTTTAGTTTCTCAAGATAAAGTTATAGGCCTTATAGGGGAAATGGTTACTGCTAATACATTGCAAGTTATGCGCGTAGCAGAAGATAATAAAATTCCATTGATCGCTCCTGCTGCAACTGGTGATAGATTGCTTGATAAAAAAATATATTCTTCTCGAGTATGTTTTATGGATAGTTTTCAAGGTTCATCTTTAGCAAAATATGTTTTTTCAAAACTTAATTACAAAAGTGCTGTTATTGTAGTAGATCAAAGCACTGACTATTCCTTAGGTTTAGCAAAAGCTTTTGAAAAACAGTACAAGTCTAATGGCGGTCAAATTCTTAGAATTTTAAGAGTTAATTCAGGTGATAAAGATTTTAGAGCTATTGTAGCTCAAGTTAAAAGTTTAAATCCAGAATTTATTTTTTTACCGCTTTATTATAGTGAAGCTTCTTTATTTGCAAGACAATCAAAACTCGCAGGTTTAAATATTCCTATGGGTTCTGCAGATGGAGTTGCTGATCAAACTTTTATTAGTTTAGCTGGAGATGCAAGCGAGGGTTATATTTTCACAGATAGTTTTGATGCTAATAATCCAACTACAAAATTAAGCAAAGAATTTATCAGTGTTTATGAAAAAGCTAAGGGAACAAAAGAAGTTCCAAATTTTTCAGCTATGGGTGCTGATGCGTATTTTGTAATGCTAAATGCTATGAATGCTTGCGTTGAAAATCTTACTAGTAAGTGTGTCAATGAAAAAATTCACCAAACTAAAAATTATCAAGGCGTTTCTGGTGTTATCAGTATTGATCAAACAGGAAATGCAACTCGTTCTGTAGTGGTTAAAGAAATTAAAAATCAGAAGCAAAATTATAAAGATATTATCAATCCTTAAAGGAAAAATAGAAAGATTATGGATTCTACTTTATTTTTACAACAACTTGTTAATGGACTTAGTTTAGGCAGTATGTATGCCCTTATTGCTGTTGGCTATACTATGGTTTATGGCGTGTTAAGACTTATTAATTTTGCTCACGGCGATATTATGATGGTTGGTGCTTATGCGGCTCTTTTTTGCATGACTAATCTAAATGTTCCTTTTCTAGGAGCTTTGTCTTTAGCAATGATTTTTGCTGCTTGTGTTGGAATAGCTACAGATAGAATCGCTTATAAACCTTTAAGACAGGCTCCTAGAATTTCATTGTTGATTACAGCAATCGGTATTAGTTTTTTCTTGCAAAATCTTTTTAATATGCTTTTTACTTCAACACCTAGAACTTTTACACCGCCAAGTTATTTTGAGGAAAGTGTTAATTTTGGTGGAGTGATAACAACTTATGGTTCTTTAATGGTTCCTGCTCTTACATTTGTTATTTTAATAGCAGTGTTATGGATTTTGTATAAAAGCAAATATGGTATAGCTATTCGTGCTTTGGCATTTGATATACAAACAGTAAATTTAATGGGTATAGATGCAAATCGTATTATTGCTATAGTTTTTGCCCTAGGTTCAGCTTTGGCAGCAGTTGGGGGTGTTTTTTGGGCTGCAAATTATTACTCTGTTGAACCTACTATGGGAACTTTAATAGGTTTGAAAGCTTTTGCTGCTGCAGTTTTAGGAGGTATAGGTTCTGTAGTAGGTGCAGTTTTGGGTGGACTTATTATAGGATTTACTGAAGTTGTTGTTGTGGCTTTTTTTCCAGATTTATCAGGCTTTAAAGATGCATTTGCTTTTATTTTTTTGGTGTTTATATTGTTATTTAGGCCTACGGGAATTTTAGGTATAAATTTTGAAAAGAGTAGGTTTTAATGATGGTTAAAATTAAGGTTTCACATTTAATTTTTTTAATTGCTTCAATTATTTTTATTTTCATTTCTCCTTATATTTTTGGGGACTATGGATTAAACATTGTTAATCAAATTGCTATTTTTATTATTTTGGCTGTGAGTTACAACCTTATTAATGGTGTAACTGGACAATTTTCACTAGAACCCAATGGATTTGTTGCGATTGGAGCTTATGCGGCTGCTTTAGTTCTTTTGAGTGCTGATGCGAAAAATGATCAGTTTTTTTTAGATGGTCCTAGTTCTTTTATTTTAGCCATCCATTCAAATTCCTTTATTCTAGCTTTAATTGTGGCTGGAATTTGTTCATCTTTACTTGCCCTGATTTTGGCTTTTGCTGTATTTCGCGTGAGAGGGGATTATTTGGCTATTGTAACTTTAGGCTTTGGAATAATTATTAAAATAGCTGCTATTAATTTTCCTTCTATTACTAATGGCTCAAGAGGGCTGGTAGATATTCCACAATTTTCCACGATCTATTGGACGGGTGGTATTGCTATTGTAGCGGTTATTTTAATTTTAAATATAGTTTATTCTAAATATGGTCGTGCAATGAAGGCTATAAGAGATGATGAAGATGCTGCAAGCGCTATGGGAATAAATACTTTTTGGATAAAAACTTTAGCTTTTAGCACTTCAGCATTTTTAGAAGGTGTAGGTGGCGGACTTTTAGCTTGTCTATTGACTACCGTATCTCCAACTCAATTTGATTTTTTACTTACTTTTCAGCTTTTGATTATTATTGTTTTAGGTGGACTTGGTTCTACTACAGGTGCTATTATAGGTGCGATATTGGTTATTGGTGGAAGTGAGTGGCTTAGATTTTTAGATGAGTTAAATATAAAAATAGATTCTTTAAATATTGATATCCAATCAACGCCAGGGCTTAGAATGGTTGTTTTTTCTATTGTTCTGATTTTAGTAATGCTTTTTGCAAGAAAAGGCATAATGGGTTATTATGAGTTGAGTGATGTGATTAGAGGGATTAAAAAGCGTTTTAAAAGGAGCAAAAAATGATTTTGGAATTAAAACAAATTTCAAAAAGTTTTGGTAGTGTTAAGGCTATTAATGAAACTTCTTTTAAAATCAATGAGGGTGAAATTTTTGCTTTAATTGGACCTAATGGGGCTGGCAAAACAACTCTTTTTAATATTATAACAGGTAACTATAAACCTAGTTCAGGTTCGGTTGAATTTCTAGGAGAAAGAATTGATCACTTAAAACCTCATAAGATTGTGCATTTAGGAATAGCTAGAACATTTCAAAATATTAGGCTTTTTTCAAGCATGAATGTGCTTGAAAATGTTCTTATTGGTTTTAATAAACAAATGAAATATAATATTTTTGAAGCCTTTTTGCATTTAGGGCGTTTTGGAAAAATAGAACAAGTATTTAAAGAGAAGGCTTATGCAATATTAGAAGAACTTGGTATTGCAGAATTTGCCTATGAAAAGGCTACTAGCTTGAGTTATGGACAACAAAGAAAAGTTGAGATTGCAAGAGCAATGGCTACTCAACCAAGATTATTATTGCTTGATGAGCCAGCCGCTGGGATGAATAGCTCTGAGAGTGATGAACTTGCTGAGCTCATTTTTAAATTACGAAAAGATTATAAAATTAGCGTTTTGCTTATAGAGCATGATATGAAATTTGTGAATAAATTGTGTGATCGCGTATTGGTACTTGATTATGGAAAAACAATTTTTGAAGGTAAACTTTGCGATGCTGTAAATCATAAAGAAGTAATTGCTGCGTATTTAGGGGATTTTGATGCTAATAGTTAAAGATTTGCATGTTTATTATGGATTAATTGAAGCTGTTAAAGGGATTGATTTTAAAGTGGAAACAGGTCATATTGTTTCTCTTATAGGTTCAAATGGAGCAGGTAAAACTTCAACTTTAAATGCGCTTTTAAACTCAGTTAAAAGAACTGGTGAGGTTAATTTCTTAGGTTATGATACTAAAAGGCATTTAACTCATACTTTAGTTCAAAAAGGTATAGCTTTAGTTCCTGAAGGAAGGCGTGTTTTTATTAATTTAAGCGTAGAGGAAAATTTAAAAATAGGTGCTTTTAATAATGCTGAAAATTATGAGCATTTAAGAGAGCAAATGTATAAACTTTTTCCAAGACTTGCAAGTAAAAAGCATGCTTTAGCTGGAACATTGAGTGGAGGGGAAGCGCAAATGCTTGCGATTTCAAGGGCTTTAATGAGTGAACCAAAACTTTTGATGTTGGATGAGCCTTCTTTGGGACTTGCTCCAAAGATTGTGGGTGAAGTTTTTGATATTATTGTGCGTTTAAAAGAAGAGGGTATAACTATTCTTTTGGTAGAGCAAAATGCTTATTCTGCATTAAAAATAAGTGATTATGCTTATGTTTTGGAAAATGGTCGCATTGTAATGGAAAACGAGGCTAAAAATTTAATAGGTGATGATGAGATTAGAAAGAAATATTTAGGGCTTTAAAATTTAAAGGAAAAAGAATGAAAAATATAATAAAAAGCATAGGGGATTTAAGAGTTTCGGTTGTATTGTTTTTGCTTTTTGCGCTTTTTTGTGCTTTGGCAACTTTTATTGAAAGTGCTTATGGAACTCCTACGGCTTGGGCAATGGTTTATGATACTTTTTGGTTTGAATATATACAACTTTTACTTGGTATTAATTTACTATGCGGGATGTTTCGTTATAAAATGTTTGGGCTTAAAAAATTACCTTTAATGATTTTTCATATTTCTTTTTTATTTATTTTAGTGGGTTCTGCAATGACAAGATATGCTGGTTTTGAAGGTATTTTACCTATTAGAGAGCATACTCAAAATTCACTTATAGAAAGTTCTAAGACTTCTTTGCGTATTTCTGCTATAAAAGATGGAGAACGCTATAGTGCGGTTAATGATCGTTATATAGGAAATTTGCCTTTTGCTAATTCTTTTAAACTAAAACTTAATTTAGGTGATGATCAAGCTGTATTAAAATATAAAGATTTAATCTTAAATGCTCATTATACTTATAAAGAAAATAATAATTCTGATCCTTTATTGGTTTTGATGCTTTCTCAAAAAGGATCTCAAGGTGTTGATGTTAAATTTGAAAAAGGTGAAGTTAAGAATATAGAAGGGGTTAACTTTGCTTTTATGAATGATAATGTTAAAGCACCTTTTGTAAAAATTGATGAAAATTTAACTTTAAGTTCAAGTGAAAACTTACATTTTCTAAGTATGCTAGATGGACAAAATTTAGACCTTAAAATTGGAGAAAAGGCAAATGCTAAGGAAAGAAGACTTTATGAAATTAATGATATTAGTTTTGTAGTTAAAGCTGCTTCTTTGCATGCGCAAGAAGCTTTAGAAGGTTCCAATAGACCTCAAGATGAAAGTTTTTGGTTATGGTTTAAATCTGCTTGGTTAGAAGTGGGTAGAACTATGTTGATTTCTACTTTTGGCGAGCCTCAAAATTGGAAAAATTCTTTATTATTGCATTTTAAAGATTTTGCCTTAAGTAATGAGAATAAAAACTTAGAATTAACTGGCTCTAATGCTTTAAAATTAGAATTAAGCTATAAAAATGAAAGTAAAGAATTTTATATTTTTGAATATAATAAACCTATTATGATAGAACTTGCAGATCAAAAATTCTTTATTTCTTGGGCGCTTTCTTATGAACAATTGCCTTTTGATATTTATTTAAGAGATTTTGTATTAGATCGTTATCCAGGTTCTATGTCTCCAGCTTCTTATGCAAGTGAAATTACCGTAAAAAATAATAATGAAAATTTTGATTATAGAATTTTTATGAATAATGTTTTAGATTATGATGGCTATAGATTTTATCAAAGTTCTTATGATCAAGATGAAAAAGGGACTGTTTTATCTGTAAATAAAGATCCGGGCAAAATACCAACTTATATAGGTTATTTTCTGCTTTGTCTTGGAATGTTTATGAATTTTTTAAATCCACATTCTAGATTTAGAACTTTGGCAAGATTAATTAATAAAGACACTTTAAAACATACAAGTGTGATTATTTTTATTTTATTGTTATCTTTTGGTTCTGAAAAGACTTTTGCTCAAGATTTAAATTCGACCTTACCTGTGGTAAATACTAATCATGCTAAAGCTCTTGCCACTTTAATAGTTCAAAAATCAGCAGATGGAAGAATGGTGCCTTTTGATACGCTATCAAGAGAAATTTTAGAAAAAATTCATCAAAGTGATAGCTATAAGGGTCAAAATTCTAACGCTGTTATGCTTTCCATGCTCGTTGATGTAGATAAATGGCAAATGGAACCTTTTATTTTAATGCCACAAAATCAAGCAGTTTGTGATGCTATTGCAAATATTTTAGAAATTCCTAGTGCTAAATATATTTCTTATAAAGATTTCTTTGATGAGAATAACCGATATAAACTTCAAAAATATGTTGAAAATGCAAATCGTAAAAACCCAAATGCAAGAGGAGTTTTTGATAAGGAAATTATAAAACTAGATGAAAGAGCTAATGTTGTAAATTTAGTTTTTAGTGGTGAATTATTTAAATTTATTCCTGTTCAAAATAATCCAAATAATGTTTGGCTTGCACCTTTTTCTGCTGTAACTACTCTTAAGGGGGATGAAGGGCATATTGTTTTGGCTTTAATACAGAATTATTTTAGTGCCGTGGAAAATGCTTTTAAAGATGGTAATTGGACTAGAGCTGATGAAGGCTTGAAATTTATCAAAGAATATCAAGAAAAAATAGGATATAAAGTCATGCCTAGTAAAACCAAGGTTGAAATGGAAATTTTTTCTAATAAGGCTGAAATTTTCGTTAAACTCGCTCCTGTATATTTAATTGCGGGTTTTTTACTCTTGATTCTTGTTTTTTCTAAAATGATCGTACCGAATTTAAAAATCTCTTTTATATTTAAAGTGGTATATGTTTTAAATGTTTTAGCTTTTGTAATTCATACAGTAGGTCTTGGACTTCGTGCTTATTTATCAGGTCATGCTCCATGGAGTAATGGCTATGAAAGTATGGTGTATATAGCTTGGGCATTGTCTTTGTCGGGTATATTTTTCTCCAGAAAAAGTCCTATAGCCTTGTCATTAACTTCTATTTTATCCGGTGTTGTATTAATGGTTGCGCATTTAAGCGAAATGAATCCGCAAATTACAAATCTTGTTCCTGTGCTTAATTCTTATTGGCTTAGTATTCATGTATCTGTTATTACTGCTAGTTATGGATTTTTAGGACTTTGTGCCTTACTTGGTATCTTTACATTGTTCTTAATGTGTTTTCTTAAGAAAGATGGAAAATATAATCTTAATATTTTGAGAAATATTACAGAGGCTACAAGAATTAATGAAATGGCAATGATTTTTGGACTTTGTTTGCTTACTGTAGGAAATTTTTTAGGAGCAATTTGGGCAAATGAAAGTTGGGGGAGATATTGGAGTTGGGATTCTAAGGAAACTTGGGCTTTAGTTAGCATTTTGGTTTATGCAGCAATTTTGCATCTTAGAATGATTCCAAAATATTGTAATCAATTTGTGTTTGCTTTATGGAGTATGTTCGCTTATTGGGTTATTATTATGACTTATTTTGGAGTAAATTACTTTTTAACAGGACTTCATTCTTACGCTGCAGGCGAAGCGGCTCAAATTCCTAATTATGTTTATTGGGGATTTGCATTGATGGTGGTTTTAGCTTTTTTTGCAAGAAGGAAGCGAAATTTTGTGGGCAAACTTTAAATGAACCATATTTTTTTGGTTATTTTTTGTGCTGCTTTAGCGCTTTTATTGTTTTTAGGCGTGATTGCTTATCTTATTACAAGTGATGGCAAAAAAACAATTAAAAAGCAAAAAACTAGCCAAAAGCAGCATGTAGCTGAAAAGACTAAAAAATTTGATACAGACTTAGATAAAATGATAATTGCTGCTTCCGATGTTAAACTAACGGATATTGAATTAAAAGAACTTGCCAAACTTTATGTGCAGACACATAAACTTGGTTCAAAAACTTCTAAAGAATTAGATGAAGCAGCAAAAAAGAAACTAGAATTTGTTTCTGCTTTGGCTGCAAATATTAATGCAAGTGCACAAACAGTAAGTTACTTAAATAAAGAACTTAAGAAAATTTCTGGATCTTACAAAAAAGAAATTGATGCTTACGAGCATATGGGATTAGCTAAAAGAAAAATTAAAGAAGATAAATAATATGGTGCGCTCAAGAGGACTGTGATTTATAGTTAAAATAACCAAAAGAACATACTTGAAAAATTAATAATACAAAAAACATATACTTTTTAAAAAATAAAATTTTTCAAATATAGAAAATCAATAGAAGAAGAGAAGTTTAGTTAAAAGTTTGTTTGGTAAGCCAAAGGGAAAATTATAGCTCCCCTTTAAAAAATGGGAAATCAAGTATTAATAACACTTGACTATAATTATACAAAGTAGTATAATTATTACTATAATTTTGTTTAGCAATTTAATCACTTCCCTTCTGGGCGGTAAATTAACGCTAAAGGGTTGCAGCCCTTTGGCATCTACCTTTTATAATTATACCAAACAAACTCTTTAGCTTCTTAATACATTTTGTTTATAATTGAATCTTATCTTTTAGTATAAGCAAGAAAAATATAAATTAAAAAATAAAATAATTCAATATAAAGGAGATAAGCTTGGTTAAAAGTTTGTTTGATACCGCAGGTAACCCACTCTAGTTTCCCCAAAATGGCGCTTGGTTAATATGCCTTGACTATAAATAAACAAAGCAGTATAATAACCACTAGAATGAGTTTTATGAGCCTCATTGAGTTACCTCCTTTCAGGGGTTTCACAATTTAGCCGTAGGGGGTCAGCCTGCGGCTTAAACCCTTAATGTAATTTACCAAACAAACTCTTTAACTTCTGAAACAATTTATGAAAGATTTTTGTATAAGTTTTAATATTTTATATGAAAATTTAGGTGTAAGCTATAAACAAGAAGCCTTTCGAGCTAGCTAAGAATACTTGGCTTTAGTTAGGAAGCTCCTACTTCTAAGCGTTAGCGAAAGTAGGAGTAATTCACAGTTTTCATTGTTTTAAAATTTTTCTCTTCGTTAATAGATAATTTCGATATATCATATCTATCCCAAAAGATAAGCTCTAAAGGTCGTTGTAAAAAATGATAAGTTAAGCTTATAAAATAATCAAAGCTATAAGCACACCACAAGGTATATAAAATCTTTTAAGTTTGTAAAAAGGTTTTTTCATGGATGCTCATATTTATTTTAAATTAGCTTTTTCTAGCATTTTATTGTCCCAACCTTCTGGTAAATCTTTTATGCTTGGATAATAAGGGTGTAAAAGTTCTATATAAACTCCTTTCTGATAGGAAAGCTCAAAATAATACTTTCCTAAAGCAGAAGGGATAAGCTTTGCATCTCCGTGATAATTTCCATCAGAATAGACAAAATTAGGGCTATCAAAAGGGCTTCTAGGAGAAACATATGGGCGCACTCCTATTTCATCATAAGCAAAATAATCATATATGTTAAATTTAAAAATACCATTATTGCCAAAGCCATAATCATAATAATCATTAAAATAACCATTTTCTCCTTCAAATCCCATATCAAGCAATATTTTTTCATAACGCTTATTTATTTCTTCGTTTAAATTTTTATAATCTATTTTTGTGTCATCCATATAAGCTGCAGGATTAAAAAGAAGCTTGGTTTCATCTTGAAACAAACCATAAGAAAGCTCTAATAAGAAATCTTTTAAACTCCAAACCAAATAAGCATAAAAATACTCATCATCAAAAGTGATTAAATAATCTTCATCTTTTTTATTTTGTTTTGCTAAATAATCAAGCATAGCAAGCAATATTGGATTTTTTTTAATATAACTTTTATCTTTAAAATTATTAGCTTGTTCTTTTGTAAGAATGCCAACTTCTCCTAATTGATCATAAATTTCATCACTAAATACGAAAGGTTTTATGCCATGGTTTTTATTGATTGTATCAATATAATTTTTTATTATCATTGTGTTTTTACTATAAAGTTCTTTCACATAGGAAATGATTTGTTCTTGGCTTAAAATTTGAGTGTCTTTTTCTATTTTACATTGATACTCTAAATTATTTGGACTTTCAAAATAATAACCCCCACCCATACCATCATAAAATTTAGGTTTAATATAATTAGGATTTTTATTAGCAAGCCATAAAGGATTTTTTATCTTTTTAACTTCTTCTTCTAAATTTTCAAATTTAGCGGGTATGTATTTTGGGATGAGTTTGTTGCCTTTTTTATCAAAAACAATTTTACCAAGATATATGCCAAATTTTGGATTATAGCATTCAAGCTCATTCATATCATTAAATTTCCAAAAATATTGCTCGCTAGGACAAATATTATTATAACTTTTTATGTTTGTATTTATGGCTAAATAAATAGCATAAGGTTCTTTTCTGGTTTGTAAGAAATCTTTATGTTTAAATATATTCTTTATGGCTACTTCTAACATATCAACCTCTATATTTTTCAAAATAAAATGTGCTTATTCTCGCATCTCTTTCACTTGGAGAAAACCAATAAATTGCAGGTTTATCTGAAAATATACTGTATTTATAAGGTTTAACTCCGACACAATCTGTATAATTATTACTAATTATGCATTTTTTATCATACGCCCAAAACATAACAACATTTTCAAATTTAAAATATTCATTAGAATATATGAGTTTAAAAATGCTTTCTGTATGTTGATTTTTTATTTCTTTAGAATTATTTTTATCAATATAAAAATGTCTAAATTCGTGAAAAAAAGTTGATAATATCTGTTCTTCTTTGTTTTTTAAATTCAAATATAATGCTTTTTTTCCTACACTATTATAAGATCCGTTATTGTATTGTTTAAACTCTTTATAAATAGTTGGAATTGGTGGTTCTATGTCGAAAGCTTTTACCAAATCTTCAAGAAATTCTTGAAAAAACATAATTTTTTCCTCATCACTTTTGTTTGAAAATTCACTAAATTTTGCTTTATAGCTTGGTATGATAAAAAATTTCTCATCAGAATAAACATCTATAAATTTTTTAACAAATTTCTCCCTTTCTTTTAAATACTTATCTCCATCACTTACACTTTTAATAAATTTTTCATTAGCTAAATCAAATCTATAATAAATATAAGCAATTTTTCCTGCAAGTTGGGGATAATTTTTAAAAAATTCATAATTATTTGTTTCTTTTGCTTTTTCTTTAAAACTTTGGCAAGCTTTTAAAAACTCTACAGCCTCAAAAACACTAAAAATACAATTTGTTTGAATTATATCACTATTAAAATCATTCCTTAGTTTACTTTCTTCTACATCCTCATCATCTCCAACTCCCACTCTAAAGCTCATATCTATGATGATGTAATGATCTTCTAAATTAGGCATAGTTTTTTCACTACTATAAGCAAATAAAACTATGTAGTATTTATAATCTTGTATGTCTTCTTTAGGCTCGTTGCTTCTATTTATAGGCAAGCAAAAGGATAAAATATTGTCTTCATAGCTTTCATTATAAATCAAATCATCATTTTCAAATAATACCTTAAGATTTTTTTCATCAATATAGCCATTACAATCATGTAATAATAAATTTAATTTTTCTTTGCTTTCACATTCTACAAAAGCCCATTTTAGTTTTTCATCGCTTTCTTTTTCTAGTTGTAAGCTTATATAAGTCCCTGGTGCAAAAGAAGCATTTAAATCAATATGGGAATTTTCATGAAATATTAGTGTTTTATTCATAAACTTTTCCTACAAATATAATTTTATTATCTATTTTTTCAGGGTAAGCCACTTTGAGTGAGATTATATTTTCCCCCTCACTCCGCACAAACTTAGCTTGCTTACTTAAATCCTCTAATAACTGTGCTTGTGCCATACCTATGCTACCACTACTGCCAAACTCTCCCTTTTCATTGATGCTATAAAGATATAGATTATCTTTTATTATGCTTTGCTCTTTTTTATCTTTTTTGCTTGTTTTGTTTTCTTTTTCATTACTTTCTTTTATTTTTACTTCTTTAAAAGTTTTAGAGCATTCTTTATCAGTATATAATCTTACGCAGTATCTTCCCCAAGTTTTTCCTATTTCAAAGGGATAATCTTTTAAAAAGTTAGGCTTAGTATCTTTAGCTATTTCATTGATTTTTAAATAATACTCCCCTTCAGGTAAAGTGCCAAATCTATCTTTAATACTTTCATCATCATAATAAAAATAAGCTTTTTTACCTTTACTTGTATCTTTTTCATCTTGGTAAAAATAATTTGCAATTTGTTTTTTACTTCTTTTTTGATTGTCTGCCTTAGCAGTGCCACTTCTTGCCATGTAAGAATTAATTAATTCATTTCCTTTGTAATGATAGACATTAAATCCATCATAAACTAAATGATCTTTAGCTTTAAATTTAAGTATAAGTCCAACTTTGTGATGGGTATAATTATTAAATATTCTTTTAGCATTTTGTAAAGGAGTAGGAAAATAAGCTTTGCTTTCATCAAGCTTTACTTTAAAGCTATAACAATCACTAAAATACTTTTCTTTATCAAATCTTATTTTACCCTTTTCATCACTGCGTCTTTTTAGATTAACTACTCTTAAAGCTTCATTATGTTGAAAACCTTTGATAATGATTTTAGCATTAGCAATGGGTTTATTGTGTTCATCTTTTAAATATAAAGTGATAAAGCAGGGTTCTTTGGAGTTTGATGAAGAGTTGCTTGAGTTATTTTGTTCGTTTTGACTAAAGAAAGCAGAATGCTTTGAATGGGTTTTGGAGTTATCATCTTGTAAATATAACACACCAGATGGCAAGATATTATTATCATAATATTTTTTAAATGAAGGAAAAAAGGGAATTGGAGATTCAAAAGATTGTTTTTGAAGTATTTGAAATACTCTTTTATAAATAACCATAGGTGTAATTTTTTCTTGATCAATAAATTTAATATTAACAGTTCTACCTATTTTTAATGGATCTAATTCATATTCTAAATAAAGATTTATATATTTTGCAAATCCATCATTACTTTCAAAATCAAAATTATCATCGAGTGGATAAAGCTTTAGATTAGAAATATATTCGGCTTTGTAAGTTTTAGCATTAATATGAAATTTAACATTTTTATTGAAAGCTATTTTTGTGCTTCCAAAAGTAAAAGATCTTTTAGCATAATCACTTGAGTTTATATCTAAGTAGTAGTGGCTTCTTTTACACGCTCTATTATCTTCGATATATTCTCCATCTCTATTAATAAATGGATTTACGCCTCCATACATCTTAGTTTCTACTATATCGTCTAGTTCTAAAATATACATCTCTTCTTCTATTTTATCTTTAAATTTTTCAAGTTCTTTTTTACTAAATTCGCAATCAAAAAATTTTTGAAATACTCTAAAATCTGCAGCACTAGTATATTTATCCACATATTTCATATAATCAAGTGCCGAAGCTTGTATGATTATTTCTTTTTCATCTCTTGCTTTATAATCTTTAGCGATAAGCACACGATTATCTTTTTTAGCTAAATTACTTGGTGGCGTGCTTTCTCCCCAAAGATAATAAGATAAAATTTCTATTCCATAATCACCTTTTAAATTTAATAAAAAACCCATTTTATTTTTCCTGCCATACTTAAAATTTCAGTTTTATTCATTAACCCATATAAAATTATCATTTTCGCGTATTTCTACTTCACCACAATTTGTAATAGGATAATACTCGTATCTAAAATAATTATCATTTTTCCACCTTTCCAAAACATCTTTATTGAATTTCTCTTTAGAGTGTTTATAGCCTATAAGATACATTTTAACTAATAAGCCATAATCATAATCACCAAATCTTGAAGGTGTAACAAAATATTCATAACCACCTATTGCTATAAATTTAACATCATAGTGAATAAGATAAATTCTTTCCCGATAATCAAAAAGTAAAGAATATTTGAGTTTTATATTGCTTAACTTTTGCGTTTTATCAAAATCCCCTATTAAAATTTTTTCTTCTTCAAATGGTTTTACAATGTTAAAACCCTGCATTATTTTTTGCATATTTTCTTCTTCAGTTTTATTAAAATCAATTTGTTTTATGATATCGTTGATATCAAATTGCTTTCCATTACTAAAAAATTGACAATCTGTATCTTCAAAATGACATTTAGTACCAAGATATTGCCACTCTTCTTGAGCTACATTGTAATATCTTTTACTATGTGCATAATCATAAAGCTTTTTAAGCAAATCTTTAGCAGCTCTTTCAAATACTTCATTTCTATCCAGTTTTTTACCTTCTTTTATACAATACCAATTTTGATTAAGTGTTGCATTGGAGCGTAAAATCACTTTTGCATAACCATTTTTAAATTCAGTATAAAAAAGTATATTATATCCTATAAATCCGATAAACAATATAGCTATAATCCAAGCTAATTTTTTTAATTTTGTGTCAAATAAAAACTGAAGTTTTTTCATTTATACTCCTAAATAAATTTGCAAATCCTTTTCTGTTTCGTTTAATTTTTTTCTAGGTAATTCTTCTTTTTGCAATTCTTCGTTCATTGTTTACACTCTTTTAGTTTGGATTGTATGGATTTAAGTTTATTGATTTGTTTTTGACCGAGTCTGAGTTTTGGATAATTATTGTTTATATTTTCTATTTTCATTTTAAGATAATCATCTTTATAGGCAATAAATTTAATTTTTGAATTTATAAGATTGATATATCTATCAACTGCAATATTAATTTTTTCTATGCCATTTAGAATTGCTATGGTTTTGGGATTATTTAAATCACAAATAGGAGCTATTGAAAGTTCTCTTAGGTACATATTATTAGCAAACGCACCATCTAAGCCAATCAATAGATTAATATATGTTACAATTTCTATTATTTCAAAATCATTATCATTTTTTTTCAAAAAATCCTCTTCTAAACGAGTATTTAGAAAAAATAAAAAATCTTCAAAAACTTTAAATCTTTCCTTGTCAAATAAAAAATAAGTTTTATGTCCTATAAAAGTTTTTTCATTATCTAAAAGATAAAGTATAATATCCATATTTATTCTTAAAACAATTCGACTAGCTTTTCTTGAAAGTTCCTCATCTTCATCTAGGAATGAATAAATAGTTAAAGTTCTTATATCTTCAATACTAGCTTGTATCATCTTAAGATTTTTAATAATCATTTGTGTAACTTTTTCTTGATTATAGTTTTCTTTGCTTAAATTCTTAGCATATTCTAATTCTTCCTTGCCTTCGTTTTCACTCCATTTGATTAAAGCACTAAGATTTTCTCTTGCTTTATTTTCATTAGCTTCTTTAAATTGTAAAGCTTCTTGGATAAAGTTATAAGCATTGCTAGCAATTATGATAAAAACTAATACAATAAAAACTATAATAGAAATTCTTTTTGATATTTTAAGCAATTTTTTTACCTTTAAAGTTAGTATTATTTATTATAGCATTATTAGATACAATCTTAAAATCTTCTTTTATATCATCTATAATGGTATTGCTTTGTTTCGTTTTTAAAGAAGTTTCATTGTTAAAATTTGTATTTTTTATTATACTGCTTGTATTTTCTTTTATATTGTTTTCTTGATTTGAATTTTTATTTATTTCTTTGTTTTCATTTTTATTGATTGTTTTATCTTTGTTATTTAATTCTTCATTGATAATAAAAGAGCTCATATAAGTTTGATAAGCATTTTCTAAATCTTTAAAACCAAGTCTTTTAAATTCATCAATACTTTTATAAAGTTCTTTTCTTGCTTTTAAATAAGTATCATTTAGTTTGTTTTTATGAGAGATAAAGATAGTATAAAAACTAGAGTTAAATTCTAATTCTTTTATTGTGTTTTCATCAAATAAAGCTTGCTTATCTTTATCATATAAAACATAATCTTCACAAAAATATAAAGCTTTTAGCAAATAAAGTTCTGAATTGATATTAATATTATCAATATCTTGTAAAGATAGCTTTTGTATATAGGCTATTTTTAAATTATTGATTACTTGTATAGATACAAGCTTATAATTATTATATTCTTGATTAAAATAATTAAGATTTTCTAAAAATATTTTATACTCATTGATATATTCTTTTTCATCTTGTATATTATCTAAATATTTAAGACTTTGATTGAAAATATTATTATTGTAAAAATTACAAGAAAAACTATCAAAATTAAATTCTTTTAACAAATTACTATTTTTATTATCTATAGAACATAAAGGAGTAAAGGAATTTTGTATGTTTTTGTAGTAGGGGTAGAGAGAGTTATTGGAAAGATTAAATGCTTGTTGAGTTTTATTTGCACTGAAATAAAGAATTTTTTGCGTTGGTTTTTTGATTAAAGAAACCACAGCACCTGGTCCAACTATACTCCCAATATAGTATAACGGTTGTTTTTGAAAATCTTGTTTTAAGAATTGAAATGTTTGCTTTCTAATTTGATCATTTGAGATTATAAGTTTAATGGCTTTATAAAAGACTTCGGCTTGTTCGATAGCTTCATCTTGTTTTGTGTTGTCATCTAAAATTATATTTTCAACTCCAATAATTTTTATTACAAAATGTCCAAATTCTAAAGCCGTCATAACTGTAGAGTCAAATATACCATTTACTAAATCATCAATATGTTGCAAAATATTCTTATTGTTAGACATTTTATTAGTCCTTTATTTTATTTAAATAGATAAAATATACTAAAATAATTTTATAAAATAAATAAAAAACTATTGAAAAAATAATTTTTAAATTTGTATTTAAATGAAAGAATTCTAACAAATCCATAAAATAATTCCACAATATAAACAAAATTAAAATATCATTAAAAATGCTATATAAAAAAATAAATAATGAATTTGCTTTATATTTGGCTTTACATTTTTTACAAACTAGTTCTTTACCAAAGCCCAATAAAAATGCATTTGATGCATTTTGTAATTTATTGATTTTTGTTTTACAAACCTCACATTCTTTATAAATAGACATTTATTTTTCCTATATAATTTAAATTATTTTCCACATGCATTTAATCTTCCTTTGGCAATATCTATGAAATGATTAAGTTTTTTTGTTGCATATATCGCTGGGTATATCATTTCTTGAATTTCGGTTTTTAGTTTTGTTTTGTATAATAAATCCATTTTTTCATAAGAATTTATCATATTTTCTAATAATTGTTCTTTTTGGGGTATAGAGCAAATAAAGTTTTTATCTAGGCTTGAAGCAAATGGGACGAGATTAAAAAGAAAATAATCAGCGTTAAAGGCTATTTTCATGAGTGCATAAGTGTCAGGCAATGTATCTATTTTATTGATAAAAATGATATATTTATCTATAATGCTTATAAAATTATTCATTTCATCTAAATTAGTAGTGCTATTAGAAGCAAGATAAAAATAATCAAGATTATTTTCACTTTTTCTTCCAAATATACTTGTCTTATCTCTAAGAGCTTTAAGATAAGCATTATCCAAACCTAAAATTTGCATAAAATTAGAATCTCTTTTGAAATGATGCATATAATTTAACAATTCTTTTTGATTTGTTTTTAATTCTTCATTTAAGTTTTGCTCTTTAAAAACTTTTTTAAATTCTTCTTCATTGCTTTTAAATAGTTTATACATATCTTTAGCATTTTGATATTCTTTTTCATGATAATATCTATCCCAAAAGATAAGCTCTAAAGGTCGTTGTAAAAAATGATAAGTTAAGCTTATAAAAATAATCAAAGCTACAAGCACACCACAAGGTATATAAAATCTTTTAAGTTTGTAGAAGGGTTTATTCATTGTTTATCCTTTATTACTCTGCTTTAATCTCTCCACCTTTGACCACAAGTCCATTAGAGTCTATAGTTACTTCAACTCCACCTGCTTTAATGATAACACAATCAGGTTTTGCATTAATAATTGTTTCTCCTACCTGTATAGTCGCTTCGCTATCGGCTTTTAACTCATGAATAGTTTTTGCGTAAGTTGTGATATTATCAGCTACCATGCTTGTATTTTTATCACTTTCAAATCCTATGGATTCATTACTTGTAAAAAGAATATTGTCTTTGCTTTTATAATCCATCTCTTTCTCGCTTAACACTTGCATTTTATCACTGACATTAATACCATAATGCCCCTCAACCATTTCCTTTTTATTTCCCTTCACATTCCTTATCTCATCCTTATGGATAATAGTATTTTGATTAGCACCTATTTCTATGTCTTTGTTTTCTCCTACATATTCGCTAGAATTCTTAGATACTCTTACTTTATTATCTACTCCTACATTTAAGGTATTGCTTAATCCTACTATGGTATCTTTAGATAAGCCTACATTAGTTAAGTATTCTCCTCCTACATTGACATTTTTAAAACCTTTGCTTGTAACTATAAAATCACAACCAAGATTGAAATGTTTCTGTGTTTGTTGGATTTGTATTTGTTGGTAGTCGTGGTTTTGATATATAAGTTTTTGTATTATGGTTTGTCCTTGCCTATCATAGATAAGATTCTATATAGAATCTTAGTAAAAAATGACTTATGATTTTTATAGAGGATATGGCTAAGGAGTAGTGCAATTATACTGGGAAAAACCACAACAAGAACATAAAAAGTTATAGTGCGAATCGCCTCATTTCTCTCATCGATTTTAAGATAATATCTATCACACCATGAGCTGATATAATATCCAATAGCATACATCATTACAAAAGAAAGGATAAGTAGTCCAATCCCAATAAAAAATGAAACGATATATCTGCCTAGTCTTTTTGTAAATGAAATCTTTTGCATATCAAAATAAGTATAGATAATAGCATAGAGTATAAAGGTAAGATGTATAATTTGCAAGATAATGGGGATTAAAAACATTTGAAAAATTTCAAAAAGGCTGATAATAGTTGTATCGACAAATATTACCCACATAGCTAAGTATAACAACACTGAAGCTCCAATATGTAGAGTAAGATTCACATATTGAGGCTTATATTTATACAATAAAAGCGTCAGACAATAAAGGGGTAGAAAATAGTATGCAATAAGACTAAGCCCATATATAAAAGGCTCATAATCACCACCAGCAAAAAACATCTTACTTCCCCACTATAAAAGCAGTATCTTGCATTTGCGTATGACTAAAATCCATATCCAAAAATGTAGAGCTATATAAAAAGAAATCTAAGCCTAGATTAAAATACTGTTTTGTTTTTAGAAAGTCTGAATTATATAAGGGAAATAAGAATGATTTTGGTGAGGTATATTTAAAATGAAATTTTGTATTTCGGTATTGCATTATCGAATTATATAAATCAAATCCTACCTTCTCATAATCCCATGCCCCAATAGGCTGATCGCTACCATTATTATTAAAATTCACAGTATCAATGATAAAAGCACGCACCTTTTTGCACGCAGCATATAAAGAATGGTAATTATAGAATCTTGTAACTCTCGTGATTTGTATAAGGCTTGGTATATATAAGATATTAAAAGCCCCTGCGATAGAGTATAGAGCAAAATTCTGCTTGTATTTTGGGTTAGAGTGGAATTTATCTAAAACTTCTTTTTCATGTTGTATGGAGTTTTGCAATGAAAATGCATCAAATTTACTTAAGCCTAAATGCGGTAAAAACACATCATTTTTTATATCAAACCTTTGAAAATATAAACTATTATCGATAATATCTGATGGTTTTTGTAAGTCTTTTATAGCTTTATGAGTTTCTGCTAGAGTTTCCTCTTTTTTATATAGCTTAAAGACTTCTGCATTCTTCGTCTTATTCTCTTTCATTGCTTGGATATTGAGTGCCATTGTATATTCTTGTGTATTTTTAATGTTTTTTATATCTAGTAAAGTATCATTAAGAAAATCTTCGAATTGTTTTTGAAAATCAGATTCTTCTCCAAAAAGCTTTTTGAGATTCATATACTCGCCCTTTAGCTCTTGCATTATAGGAAACTTCATATAAAAACTATCCCAATCTAATTCCGCATAAAATCTTGCTTTATCTCTTGATTTTGTGTTGTCAGTCTTTAATTGTTGCATCTCTACTCTAGGCAATATCTCCTTTACTATTGTTTTCATTGTTTCATTAGGGATAGTATCTATAAAATCTTGTGAAGTAGAGCTTCTAAAGGTTAAATCTTTTAATTCTTTAGCATCACTTGGATTATCATGCCATAATCTTTGACAGATATAGCTTACCCCCCCCCAACCAAGCCTTGAGGTTTCATCTTTGTTTGTATGTGCCCTTAGTGTTTCTGCTAGAGTGCAATCAATGGTAATTTGTGGATAATCATTAATTCTTATAAGATAAGAGGCATTATAATTGGGTATTTCTTTATAAGCAAAGACTAATAGTGCTTTTTGCTCTTGTGTGTCTTTAGGGTTTGGTAGTTGCAAACTAAGATGTTTTCCACAATAAGCTTTGTTGTTTTCTAAATGTCTATAAATGATAGAAGAAGATAATAGGGCTTTATCTTCTTCTTTTTCAATATAAAAACAATCTTTTAAAATTTCTTCATCAAATAAAGAACTTTCCTTTTTGTCATTAGTTAATTGGTTTTTGTTTAACTTATCTAAGGTGTTTTTATCCTGAATAAAAACATAACCCCATTTAATTTGCTCTTCTTTGATTTTTGTGTCCTCATAAATAGCTTCAAATTCTACTATATCACTAAAAGTATAGAAATTACGCACTATTTTTTCATTATTTTCTAAGGTAAATTCTTTGGATTTTAGCCTAATAGAGTTTATAGAGCCTTTATCTGCCTTTCTTTCAAATTTTATTTCACACCAATGCCCATACTCATAACTTCTTAATAAAAATCTATGATTATAGATGGGTTTGTTTTTATAAACACTAGATTGGTTTAAAATTAATTCAAAGCTTTGTGCTTCTTTACTAAAAATTTCACTAGCATTTAAATGAGCTTCCCCCATTCTATTGGTTGTAAAAATAGTCTTGATTTCATTTTTATTGCCCTGTGCTATTTCATAAAGCTTAAATTCTTGATTATGCAGAAGAATATTATTAGAACTTAAAAGCCTAATATTTAAACTATTTTTTTGATTAAGTGCTTCCATTACTCTGTCCTAATCTCTCCACCTTTGACCACAAGCCCATTAGAATCTATCACTACTTCTACTCCACCTGCTTTAATAATCACATAATCTCCCTTAGTAACAATTTGAGTATCGCCTACTTGGTGGAGGATTTGATTGCCTGCTTTTACTTCATAATCTGTTTTTGTTTGCGATAATGAATTATCAGATACAAAGGTATTATTTTTATCTGTTTCAAAGCCCATTGAAGCATTGGTGGTGATTAGTAGATTATTTTTGCTTCTTATAGAAGTCTCTTTTTCTGTTTGGATTTTTAATGTTTCTTTTATATTAATATCATAATGCCCCTCAACCATTTCC
>JFBN01302207.1_pt1 | contig 114370 bp, 98 predicted proteins | sample 768741 | NCBI WGS metagenome assembly JFBN01 (sample SAMN01983846, study PRJNA193217) | chicken gut metagenome | biome: terrestrial biome; isolation source: ceca of Broiler chicken | host: Gallus gallus | place: United Kingdom: England | collected 2010-09-07
ACTTTTATTAGCAGGTCTTTCACGCTAAACCTTACAATCTTTTTCCGTTCCTGTACACGAACTGTAAGTAGAATTATCAAACTCAACCAATGGTTGGGAGAGGTGTTGTGTTTGATAAATTCATGGATTTTGTATTTTTTCATAAACTACACATCAATCTCTTTTTGTTTTTTCCTCTACTTGATATAACAATCGCCATAACTATAATAACTATTTTACTAACATATGACACATACTGATTTCCGTCTATTGCTAATTGCGAGAAAACATTAATCAATGCATGTGTCATCACACATATCCACAAACTATTTGTCTTGATAAATAAAGCCGACAAAACAAAACAATTTGTCAACAATCCAAGTAAAAATTCAAATATCTGTACTTGTGTCACTGTTCCTTCAATGTAGAAATAAGAAAAATGCCATACTCCCCAAGCGATAAAAGTAATTATCGTCGAAGCAATATACCTATAGCGTTCCTGTAAAACCGGTTGAAAAACATATCTCCATCCTATTTCTTCAATCCCACCAAATATTATTGCTTTTAAAAAAAGAATCATAGGAATATACCACGCTTTTAACACTATTTTTCCGCCAAACGCAACACAGCAAAAATTCAAGACCAAGAATAGAAAAACAAATAAATAACTACTGGGCTTCTGTTTTATAGTGAAAAAATCTTTTAGTATTTTCCATATATTGTACTTTTTATATCTTACTGCAATAATGGTTCCCCATAATGCAGATGAAATACCACCAATTCCAATTGCAGCCATTCCAAGCGGTGTCGTATAGTCCACAACCATCCCCAAGTTACGCAATATCAAAACTATAATACATATCAACCATATTTGCCCTATCGTTCCAAGCAAATAGAATGAAATTGCCTTATTCCAACTCATAAACATCCTCTGAAACTCTTTCGTTCTTTTTATAATAAATTACTACTAGCAAAAACGATATCAGCTGCCCTATTAAAATTCTTACAATCTGCATACTATCCGTTTCATTATTGGATATTACATGCAGAAGATTTGTTACAATAACATTATTGAATAAGTGGTCTCCTATCCCCATCCACAACGAACCTGTTAATTTATATAATATTGACCACTTTATGCTCATAATCCCAGCTAAATAATATATCCAATTCCCATTACCAATAAATTACCAAAGCTTGAATTACCTTCAAGATAATCTCTCATAGGCATAACCCAATGCCAGACTCCGAATAGTAAGGCAATGAAAAACATTGCAGCATTAAAACTCATTTTATCTTTAAGCAAATGCATGAAAAGACCACGAAAAATTCCTTCTTCCATCCAAACATTAATAATATTAAAAGCAATACAAATCAAAATAAAAATAATACCATTTTGCTTTACTGCTTCGCCATTTAATGAGAAACCACTTGTATACACAGAAATTGTGACATTTCCATTCATACAAAATAGCAGTATGCACTCTACAAGATAGGCAACAAAAAAACAAGATGTCCCAAGTGCCAATCCTTTCAATACATTCTTCGCAACATTGATTTTTGTAAAGCCTATATGGCTCCATGATAATTTTGTGGATATTAAAACAAGCAACAAAACACCTATTCCGAAAATCTTATGTATAAAATTTTCTGCCAAGATTGTTTCGTCTGTCCTTATTAAAAAATATTCAATAATTCTCGCAATACAACAAACAAGGAAAACCAATACACAACTTATTATAGGTTTGCTATGAATTACTTTTTTCATTTTCTACACCACCATAAAATAAAATCTTTTCGAAACTGATTATATCATAACAAAAGTTATTCTGCACTCCAAATTTAAGAATGCGGAGCATTACGCTCCGCACCCACACTACACATATATCAACTCTTTTAATACGATTTCCTCTGCTGAACTTCTCACATTATTCATCAGTCCTACCCACTTCATCTGGTCGGTAGCTTTTAATTCTTCCGTAATCCCTGTTCCGGCTTTCATCTGCTCTACAAGAAGCTCTAATCTCTCATAACATTGTATATCAACCTCATGCAAATACTCATTCAATCGCCCATCCATAAGGGAATGGACATAATCATTCGATAAAGCCCCTTGTTCTCCGTGGCAAACGTATAATATGCTTGGGCAAAAGCGCGGATAGCCTCATCGCCTTTTTTGTCCTGCGTCGCTGCTTTTTGGTTCGCAGCAAACTGTTCAATTGCATATTGGACAATCTCATACTGCAATTCTTTTGTATTTTTAATGTGGTTGTAAAGCGATGGGGCTTTTACACCCAGTCGACGTGCAACCTCATGCAGAGATACTACTGCCTGTCCGGTGTCTTGGATATACGCTATCGCTTGTTCAACAATGACTTCTTTCGTTAACCCTTTTGTTCTCATTGAAATACCTCCATAACTAACACTGTTAGTTATCATGCAACTAATAGTATTAGTTTTTCAATATTGCTCTCCTTTTCAAAACATGTCTATATGCTTTGTTCCAAAAGCAAAAAAGAAGAAGCGAACCCCCAAAATCAGCCGGGCATTCGCTTCTTCTTTTTTATTTGCATAAAAACTACAAACAAAATAAACGCACATTTGTCGCTTATTCACAAATTTCTAAACCTAGGAAGAATTTCAAAAATTTTTTCTTATTCGTAAATAAACTCTATTTTTTGCTGTTGTACATCCACAACAGCGGGTACGCCGAAAGGAATAATGCATCGAGGCAGCGCATGGCCGACATTGATATTGTAAACAATGGGGAGCCGTGGATTGTTTATCGTTTCTACCAATACTTTTTTGTATTCTTCATAGTAGGTTTCGTCCATCGGTTTGCCCACCAAAATGCCGTTGATGACATCAAAAATCCCTGTGTTTTTCAAAACAGACAAAGCCTTGCCGTATTTCTCGGGCAACATTTTTTCCTCGCTGGATTCCAGCAGCAGAATTTTGCCTTTCCACTGTTCCACTGTGGGAAACAACTGATACTTTTGGCAAAGAATCGGTGCATCGGCATAACGTTCTCCATCAAACATATCGAAAATCGTATCAATGCAGCCGCCGAAAATCGGACCGGAGAAAACCGCCGCACCTTGCAGCAGCTGAAATCCCTGATTCTGATGTAGCTCCGGTGATGTTCCCATTTGCTCCTTGCTGTAATCTGTTCTGCACTCATACCACACATCACTCGGAACAATTTCTTTAATCCGCCCCGTGGCAAGCAGTTCCTCAAAATACTTTTTGCTATACGGCAGCATATCATTGTCCAGCTCACAGACATCCGCCAGAAAAGATTGCCCATAAAAGGTGTTTAATCCTACCTGATGCAGCATGAAGTGGTTCATGGTAGTGTCGGAAAATCCCATAAATATTTTTGGACAAACGACCCGCTTTAACTCGTCGTGCTCCAACAAATACGGCAAAAGGCGGTAAGTGTCATCTCCTCCAATTGCACACAAAATCATATCCACTTCCGGGTCACGAAATGCTTGCAGCAAGTCCTCTGCTCTTTTTTCAGGATGTTCTTGAATGAATTGAAGCCCGCTCAACGCATGGTTCATGAATTTCACTTTTACACCATACGCCTCCAAGCGTCTCACACCGAGTTCCAATTCGTGCTTGACCGCATCTTCTCCCAGCAGTCCACTGGATAAGCTGACGATTGCGACTGTTTTCACCATCTTTCGTGTCCCCCATTTCCTTCTTTGCAAAAACAGGCACATCCGTTATGCGCCTGTTTTTGCTGTTTTCTGTTTATTCTTTTAATGCCTGCTCCAGTTTTCTTACCAAAGCGTCCATCTGCTCCGGCGTATAGTTCAAGTAACCTCCAAGCGCACGCAGCGGAGAGTTTAAGAACATGTGACGAATCATTTCCGCGGTAATCGCCTCTTTTGAGACTTCGCTGCCTTCTTCCTGCTCTTTGGGCAAAATCGGCTGCAAAATAGCGGCCGTTTTGGGGTGTTTTAATAATGCCCCAACCGTTGTATTGCGGTGAAGTGTCAAGGGAATCTGCTGATTTGCTTCAAATACCAACGATTTCACCGCGCGGATATCGCGGGAAGAATGGGCAAAACAGATTTCATATTCGCCACCGGGAGCAAACCAATCTCCCAGAGACTCACTGTAAAAAGACAAATCCCGCTGCGCCAGCGTAAATTCGGCACATTTGGTTTCACCGGGGGCGAGCGCCAGCTTCACAAAGCCTTTCAGCTCCCGCTCCGGGCGGCAAGCTTCTCCCGTTTTGTCAGCTACATACAGCTGTACTACTTCTTTGCCGAAGCGGTCACCTGTATTGGTCACTTCAATTTTCGCCGTAATTACGCCGTCTTTTTGCTCCACAAATGCATTTTGATAAGCAAATGTGGTATAGCTTTCGCCCGCACCGAACGCAAATTGCACCGGCAGCTTTTTCTTATCGTAATAGCGATAACCCACAAAAACGCCTTCGGCATAATCAACGCCGTCCTCATCGCCGGGAAAGTTCAAAAAGCTGGGGTTATGCTCCAGCAAAATCGGCCAGCTTTCCGCCAAACGTCCGCACGGATTTTTCTCCCCATACAGCAAGGCGTGTGTGGCTTCGCCTACTCCTTCGCCGCCAAGATACATACACAGAACCGCCGCAACGTCATTGACCCACGGCATTTCTACGGGGCTGCCCACATGCAGCACTACAATGGTATTCGGCTGCACCTTTGCCACTTGCTCAATCAGCTCATTTTGACATTGCGGCAAGCGCATGTGGCTTCTGTCATAGCCCTCACACTCAAACGAATCGGGCAAGCCTGCAAAAATTACCGCAGCCGCAGCCTCTTCTGCCGCTTTGACAGCTTCTTCGATTTCCTGCTGAACCGGTGCATCCTGTTCCACTGCAAAACCTTTGACATATGTTGTCTGCGCAGGTGCGATTTCTGCGGCGCTGGTAACGCGCGTGGCGTTAATATGAGAAGATCCGCCGCCTTGATATCGCGGCTTTTGCGCAAACTCTCCTATGTACACAATCCGGCTGTCTCTCGCCAAAGGCAAAACCCCGTTATTCTTGAGCAAAACGGCGCACTCGGCCTCCATATGTGCCGCCAATGCGTGGTCTTGTTCACGGTCAAACACAACGTCCTGTGCATCGGGCGTTTCTTTTAAAAGGATTTTTAAAATACGGCGAACAGCTTCATTGAGTGTTTCTTCGCCAAGCGTTCCGTTCTTCACTGCTTCCATAACTTGCTGAACGCTGTCCTCACAAGGGCCGGGCATTTCCAACTCCAAACCGGCTTTCACCGCTTTGATTTTCTCATTCACCGCGCCCCAGTCACTCATGACAAAGCCGTCAAAGCCCCACTCCTTGCGCAAAATATCGGTCAGAAGCTTCGGGTTTTCGCTTGCGTATACGCCATTGATGCGGTTATAAGAACACATGATGCTCCAAGGAGCGGCTTCTTTCACCGCCGTTTCAAAGCCCGCGAGATAAATTTCTCTTAATGTGCGTTCCGACAAATTAGACGAGCTGGACATTCTGCGGTATTCTTGATTGTTCGCCGCAAAATGTTTGGGGGAAGTTCCAACCCCTTCGCTTTGTACGCCTTGAATAAACGAAGAAGCCATTTTTCCCGCCAGATAGGGGTCTTCGGAATAATATTCAAAATTTCGGCCACACAGTGGGCTGCGTTTGATATTCATGGCGGGGCCAAGCAAGATGGAAACATGCTCTGCGCGGCATTCTTTCCCCAGTGTTTTTCCCAGGTTATAAATCAAATCCTGGTCAAAGCTGCACGCCGTGGCACAGCCCGCCGGAAAGCACACCGCCTTGATGGAATCGTTGACCCCCAAATGATCGGCTGTTTCGTCCTGTTTGCGCAAGCCATGCGGCCCGTCCGACACCATGGCCGGAGCAATGCCCAAACGAGGTACGCCGGTAATATGCCAAAAGTCTTGGCCGGAACAGAGAGCCGCCTTTTCTTCTAACGTCATTTGTGCCAGAATTTCCTCCACATTTCGCTTCATAAATCCATCCTCTTTTCTGTCTTTTATTTTGTGGAAACCGCAGCGGGCAGGCATAATTGTCTACCTATTTTACTACTAAGATAGCACAAAGGAACCCCTTTATCAATCCTCGTTTTAGGGCATTTCTGAAAATCAAGAAATGCACGGATTTTTCCTAAGGCGCGTGGGGCTGCAAAGAAAAAAGGACAGCGCTCCGCCGCCGCGAAGCACCATCCTCTCAGTTTTACTTTATTCTCTTGTCATTGTTCAGGGCAAAACAATATGACGCGGTAAGCCGCTGACATAAACCGGGCTTAGCTCAGCTTGAATCAACGGACGCAGATAGCAAAGCATGGCCGGAGTTACACCGTCGCCTTCCTCGTTGATCCATTCACGCGGCACTTTTTTCTCCTGATTGGCAATCTGGTGAATATCGTGCATTTCTGTGATGCATTGATAAGGATTTTCCGAAATGCGGGAAAGGCCGACCATTTCGCCGGTTCTTCCCTCCTCTGCCGCACAAACTGCCGCGCCGCCCACTTGATACGCTTCGGTAATATCCATACGGCTTACCATGTGGCTGGAACAGCGCTGGAGCGTAGAAAGCTCAATTGCACGCGCTTTAATGCCCAATCGCTGCGACAACAACGAAGCAAGATAACGCGCTGTGCCCGTTAAAATTTTATGTCCAAAGGCATCCTGAGGCCCCAGGGTTTCCTGCAACTCACAAACATACACGCCATCTTTTGTGCGGATGCCCTCGCTGACGGCAATCACGATATTGCCCTTTGTTTCCTGCAAGCTTTTCACCTTGTCCACAAAACGATCAGGGTCAAACGCTACCTCAGGCAAGTACAGCAAATCTGCGCCTTCGCAATCCTCGGACTTTGCCAGTGCCGCCGCCGCTGTAAGCCAACCGGCATTGCGCCCCATAATTTCGACAATTGTAACGCTGCGCATGTCGTAGACCAAGCTATCGCGCACAATCTCTTTGATGGTGGTGCCGATGTATTTTGCCGCCGAACCAAAGCCCGGCGTATGGTCGGTGCCTTCCAAATCGTTATCAATGGTTTTCGGCACACCGATAAAACGGATCGGACTGCCGATTTTTGTGCCGTAATCCGACAATTTGCTGATGGTGTCCATGCTGTCGTTTCCGCCAATGTAGAAAAACCAGCCAATCTCCATCTCGTTTAAAATTTGGAACAGCGATTCATACACTTCGGGTTGTTCGCCTGCGTCCGGCAGCTTATAGCGGCACGAACCCAAAAAGGAGGACGGCGTGCGCTTCAACAGTTCGATATCCAGTTCACCGTTGATCACTTCGCTTAAATCAATTACATCGCGGTTCAACAAGCCCTGTACACCGTGCTTCATGCCGTATACTTTGCCAATACCGCGCCGTGTTGCGGCCTCATACACGCCAGCCAAGCTGGAATTGATTACGGCTGTTGGGCCGCCGCTTTGGCCTACGATTGCATTCATTGCCATAAGTTTCATTCTCTCCTTGTTTTTTCGTTCCTGTTTCTAATAGCACTTATCTGAGAACAACCTGCATTTTCAAAAGGCGCCAATGCCGGGCCGCCGCAAAGCTCTCTGGCGCTTTTTCAGCGGGTGATATACACCCTTATCATCTTTAGTATATTCAATTTGCGTTCAAAATACAAGCACTTTTGTCTGATCTATTGCTTCGTCCATACATAACCGCCTCTTTTGGGGGAAGGATATAGAGTGGAGGTGGCTTTATGAGCAGTTTAAAAGATTTTATCAACCACGATATGGAGCATAAACCGAATGAGGTACGCGGCCGCACACAAGTAAAAACAAAACGCGAGCGCAATACCTCAGCTTATGGCGCTCCGCACAGTACGTTTAACGGCCGGGACGGCAGTGCTTCCCTCACCAACAACGCCCGCCGCAGGTTAGAGGCGATGAACGGCATTTCGCTGCGTCCTGAAATGTTTTACACTCAGCAAGAGGCTGCCGCAACACCGGACGGCGTTTGGGAAAGCCGCCGAACCGTTGACCACCATCTGTACAGCAAAGAGGAATTTCCCCACGGTTAAAGAGGTTCTCTATGTGCCTTTGTCACGGTTTTCCGCCCTTTTTTCTCTTAAAATGTCAGGTAAGGCGGCTTTTCCAGATTGTTGGAACAAGCACATCTTTTTAGGTTGAGAAAAAAGGAGAGAATCTTTATGGCATTTGTGAAAGAAAATAACCGCATCACTTATGTGCAAAACGGTGAAATGCTGGCGGAAATCACGTTCCCGGCATTCGGAGAGGACGGAAATGTTGTCAACATTGACCATACTTTCGTCAATGATGTGCTTCGCGGCCAAGGCGTTGCCGGCTCATTGATGGAACAAACCGTCGAGCTCTTGCGTCAGGATGGCCGTAAGGCGGTAGCAACCTGCTCTTACGCGAAAAAGTGGTTTGAAAAGCACCCGGAAGCCAAAGACGTTTTGCGCTGAGCGCAGAAACAAAAGATTTCGCACAAAAAAGCAAGGCAGAAGCCAAACCGGCCTGCCTTGCTTTTTTTGTTCAATTTTGGCTGCGCAAAAAGCGCGTTGGGCTTCTTAGATGGAGATTGCAGCTGCAACGTCCAGCAAAGAAGTATCAATGGTTTTGTGCATCGACAAAGCGGTGTTGACATCGTAGTCCACAATGCTCTCGGCACGGGTAGCCACAACACGGTTGAAGATACCTTTGTCGATCAAATCCACTGCATGATAACCCATCAAGCTGGCGGTCACGCGGTCACGCAAGGAGGGAGAACCACCGCGCTGAACGTGGCCCAAAACGGTTGCACGGGAATCAATGCCTGTGCGGGACTGAATCTCGTTGGCCAAATCGCCTGCATGGCCTACGCCCTCAGCAATCAAAATGATGAAGTGGCGCTTGCCAGTCTTTTGGGTTTTGGTCATACGGGAAATGACATCGCGCTCCAAATCGTAAGGAACTTCGGGAATCAAGGTGCACAAAGCGCCCACGGCAATACCGGTATTCAATGCAATGTAACCGGCATTGCGGCCCATCACTTCCACGACGCTGCAGCGGTCATGGCTTTGGGTGGTATCGCGCAGTTTGTCAATCATTTCCACAGCAGTGTTCATGGCTGTGTCATAGCCGATGGTGTAATCACTGCAAGCGATGTCGTTGTCAATGGTGCCGGGAATGCCGATGCAGGGGATACCCTGTGCCGACAGTGCGCGTGCACCGCAGAATGAGCCGTCGCCGCCGATGACAACCAGGGCGTCAATGCCGTGCTCGCGGCACATCTGAGCGCCTTTCTGCTGGCCTTCCAAAGTCTTGAACTCCAAGCAGCGCGCCGTATAAAGAATCGTACCGCCGCGATGGATAATCTCCGAAACGCTGCGCAGATTCATATCAATAATATCACCCGTCATCAGGCCGTTGTAACCGTGACGGACACCCTTTACCGCATAGCCGCGGCTGATTGCAGCACGCACCACTGCACGAATAGCAGCATTCATACCGGGAGCGTCGCCGCCCGAAGTAAGTACGCCAATCGTTTTAATTTTGTTTTCCATATTGTTTTGTCCTCCTTGTCGCGTGCATCAATGAAAGCATCAAACATGATTCTATTATAAAGTTTTGTTGCATAAAATTCAAGCCCAATTGCAAAGAATTATTGCACAATTACATTGCCTTTTCCCAGCACTCTTTCCAGCTCACTGTACAAAATTTCGTTTGGAACACACCACATGTTCCGTGGAGCACAGCCTTTTTTGCCTGTATCCTCAAAATAAAAGTAAACCGGCATGTCGCCCTCAAAGATACTCAATAGATTTCGCACATCGTCAAAAATTTCACTTTTCATGGACGGAAGTTTCAGCCATAACTTATTTTTTGGATTTTTGTCGCCTTCGTCTTTCCCCTGTGTCTGTAAATACTGGTCGGCATCGAAAATCTGTTCGGCCACTACCTTGCCGCCTTCATTTTCGCGGAACGAAAAGCGACCTTTGATAATGGCAACGGCATTGTCGCGCACACACTCGCCAAACCGCTGGAGAACGCCGGAAAATACCAGCACCTCCATGCTTCCCGTCAAATCTTCCACAGTCAAAAATGCCATGGTTCCGCCGGAGCGTGTGCTCATTGTTTTCATTTTGACAATGGTACAAAACAGCGTTACCTCTTGATTGTCATACTCATGGGCATCCTCGGCGTTCAGCATGGCAATCGGCGTGGAACGCATTTGTGCCATCGTATCGCGATAACGGTCGAGCGGATGGCCGGAAAGATACAGGCCGCTTACCTCTTTTTCCTGCTGGAGCAGCACCTCTGCGGGATATTCCGTGCAATCGGGAATTTGATAATCTTCAAACGAGGTTTCTTCCTCGGCCTGTGTTTGAGAAAAGGCCGCAAAGAGATCCAGCTGGCCGTCCAAGTTCTTTTTGGCGTCGGCTTCCACACTTTTTAAAATATGCTCCAGCGCTTGCATCATCGCGCGCCGTTTGGCTTCAATGCAGTCAAATGCGCCCGACTTAATCATGCTTTCGAGTGCGCGGCGGTTCATTTCCATGCCGTGTGTCCGCTTGCAGAAATTATACAAATTTTTATACTTTCCGCCCGTTTTTCTCTCCTCGATAACCGCTTCAATCAGCGCGCGGCCCACATTTTTCAGCGCCAGAAGGCCAAAACGAATTTTGTCCCCCTGCACTGTGAAGCCCAGCTCACTCTCGTTAATATCAGGTGCCAACAAGCCAATTCCCATGCGGTGGCATTCGCCTGTGTACTCGATAATCTTGCTGGTATTGTCCAGCACGCTGGTTAAGAGAGCCGCCATAAACTCTTTCGGGTAATGGCACTTTAAGTAAGCCGTTTGATACGCCACCACGGCATACGCCGCAGCGTGTGCCTTGTTGAACGCATACGACGCAAAGCTGAGCATTTCATCATAGATTTGCTCGGCGGCTTCGCGCGGAATTCCGTTTGCAAAGCACCCCGGACACTCACGACCAGGCTCGGTACTGCCAAAGATAAAGTGCTGGCGTTCCTGCTCCATCACTTCATGTTTTTTCTTGGACATCGCACGGCGCACCAAGTCGGCTTGTCCATAAGAAAAGCCCGCCAAATCGCGGCAGATTTGCATAACCTGCTCCTGGTAAACGATACAGCCGTTCGTCACATTCAAAATATGCTCAAGCTGCGGTATTTTGTATTTCACCTGATCGGGGTGATGGCGGTTGGCAATATAAGTGGGAATCGACTCCATCGGGCCCGGACGATACAGGGAAATAATGGCGATAATATCCTCCACACTGCGTCCGCGCAGATTGACAAATGCCTGTGTCATGCCCGCCGACTCCATTTGGAAAACGCCTTGCGTTTCCCCGCGGTTAAGCATGTCAAATACCGCGCTGTCCTCGTAGGAAATTGCATCCATCGAAAAATCGGGATGCTGCTTCTGGATCATTACTTCGGCGTCACGAATGACCGTTAGGGTTCGCAGGCCGAGAAAATAGGAATAGGTCAAAAGCATCTTCGACATGACAGTCTTTTCCTTGAAACCGTCATTCGGTCAGCGCTTTTTTTCCCCTCCTTCACACCGTGCATGCGGCTTTCACCGCACACGGCGTTCCATCGCAAACCGCCTCACTGCACATGCACACCGGCCAAGGGAGCATAGGTTCTGCTCTCCACGCCTGTATGCAGGTGCCGCGTTTACGACTATGCCCCTTCCCTCCGCTTTCTTTCAAAAGCATCTTTGGTACTACGGGCTGCTGCCACCCAAATTCACAGGCCATTTCCTGCCTGTTCAAAGCCTGCGCTTAAACGCTTTCTCACTTTGTTTGGGCTTCAATTGTTCCGTTTGTTCTATCCTTTTATTATCACGGGACAGCCTCCGCCTTTTCCCTGTAAAACGTTCTTTTTTCCACTGTCGAAGGAAGCAGAACGCCCAAAGCTTTTTCGGGCGCCGCTCGGGCAATGGACCAACCCTTGCAGCGAAGCTGAATCAATCAGCGGCATTTTGTGCCTTTACAGGTGTTTCCTACGGCGGTTCCTGGTGAGTAGGCATACCGTGTTTCTCAGGACCTCCGGCGCTGTGCGCCGACTTTACCGAGCTTCCTACCCGCCCGTTTTAAGCCGGGGCAGGCAGGTCGGAGATTAAGGGGTGGGGCATCGACATTTGCCCCGCAAGCGGGGTTTCACCGCTCTTATCAAACAAACAGTTAAGCGCACCATCGTGCCGCAGAAGGGCACGGGCGGCTCCGCCGGCTTGTTTTTGTTTCCAAAGTGTTTCGCCGGCGAACAATTCGCACATCCATCTTTAAAAGACCCAGTTCTTCAATGGTTGTCATGGGAAATTGTGTAACGGGGTTGCCGTCATTCGTTGCAAGCGGCACATAATCACTAATTTCCCGGGGAGTAATCACAACGCCAGCCGCGTGGGTGGAGGCATGACGCGGCATTCCCTCAATTTTTTGCGCCGTTTCAATCAATTCGCGTATTTGGGGGTCATTGTCGCAGCGGGCTTTCAGCTCCTTAGACGCCGCCAACGCCTTTTCCAAGGTCATTTTCAGCTCCATTGGAACCATCTTCGCCACTTCATCTACCGTTTGGTACGGAATTCCCAGCACACGTCCCACATCGCGGATAGCACCGCGTGCCGCCATTGTTCCAAACGTGACAATCTGCGCCACATGGTCGGCCCCGTATTTTTCAATAACGTAGTCAATCACTTCTTGGCGGCGCTCATAGCAAAAGTCCACGTCAAAATCGGGCATGGAAACACGTTCCGGGTTCAAAAAGCGTTCAAACAGCAGCTGATATTTCATCGGGTCGATATTGGTAATGCCGATGCAGTAGGCCGCGAGGCTTCCCGCGCCAGAACCACGCCCCGGCCCTACCGGGATGCCTTTGCTTTTCGCATAGCGGATAAAATCCCACACAATCAGATAGTAGTTGATAAAACCCATGCGGCCGATGACATCAATTTCGTAGGCCAGCCGTTTTTCAATTTCGGGGGTGATTGCGTCTTTGTAGTGGCGCTCCAGCCCTTCCCGGCACAGCTTTTCAAAATACTGTCGATTATCCATGCCGTCCGGCACTTCAAAGCTGGGCAGCTTTGTTACGCCAAATTCAAAGTCAAACTGGCACATTTGCGCGATTTTATTGGTATTTTCACAAGCATCCGGCCACGCAGAAAACAGCTCATACATCTCATCCGTGCTTTTGACATAGAACTCCTCCGTTCCAAACTCCAGCACATCATCGTCATACACACTTTTATTCGTCTGAATGCAAATCAGTACACGCTGCATTTTTGCGTCCTGCTTGGTGAGGTAATGCGCGTCATTGGTTGCCACCAGCGGGATGCCCGTTTCACGGGAAAGGCGCACAATCATGGGCAGCACAAGCTTTTGTTCTTCCAGCCCATGGTCTTGAATTTCGAGATAAAAGCGGTCTTTTCCGAACAAATTTTGGTAATACAGAGCCTTTTCGCGCGCTGCTTCAAAATCGCCATTCGCCAGCGCCCGCGGAATTTCGCCCGCGAGACAAGCCGAAAGCGCAATCAAACCCTCGTGATGCTGTTCAAGCAGCTCCTTATCAATGCGCGGCTTGGAATAGAAGCCCTCTGTAAAACCCGCAGATACCAGCTTGATTAAATTGCGGTAGCCTGTTTCGTTTTCACAGAGCAGTACCAAGTGGTACGAGCCGTCCATACGGTTTACTTTATCAAAGCGAGTGCGCGTAGCAACATAAACTTCACAGCCGATAATCGGGTGAATCCCCGCTTTTTTTGCCGCTTTGTAAAAATCAACGACACCGTACATCACGCCGTGGTCAGTAATGGCAACCGAGGTTTGCCCCAGCTCCTTCACACGCTCCATCAGGCGATTGATGCGGCATGCACCATCCAATAGGCTGTACTCTGTATGCAGATGCAAATGGGTAAATTGTCGTTCAGCCATTTTCGTTCCTTTCTTTTAGATTTTTTGCCGCTTGCTCCAGCTTTTTCATGCGGTGAGAAATGCCGGATTTACTGAGCGGCGGCGTAAATTTTTCAGCCAGCTCCTTGAGAGACAAATCTGGAAATTCCGTTCGCAGCCGTGCGGCCTCTTGCAGCCCTTGCGGCAGACCTTCCAGCGCGTCATGCTCGCGCAGATATTGAATGGCCTCCAGTGTTGCACCACTGGCCTGAACGGTTTTATCAATGTTCGCTGTTTCGCAATTCGTAATGCGGTTGGCCTTGTTGCGAAAATCCTTAAACACTTTCAGGTTCATGATTTCCAGCGCCGCGCCGGACGCGCCCATATACGTCAGCATGTCCTCAATTTGCTCACTGGCCTTAAAATAAAGGATGTGATTGCCTTTTCGCAGCGTATGCTTAGGCGAAAATCCCCGCCCTTTCAGCAATGCGCTAAAATCCTGAATTAAGTGATAGCGGCTGCTGACAAATTCCAAATTGTATTCTTTCTGCGGGTTTGTCATGGTGCCGCAGGCCAAAAAAGCGCCGGCAGTAAAGCTTCCGACGCAGTGTTCACAAACAAAATTTTTACTGTTAATTCTCAAAGACGGCATTTTCTGCGCATGGCCAAACACCTCGAGCATCCGTTCAATTTGCGGCGGTTCTTTCACCGCAAATTCATAGATGCGTGCTTCCTGCGTGCCGCGCACATAAATTTTGCTCGAAATACCCAGCTCTGCAAACAGCTTTTTGGCCAGCTGTGCCACCGCTGTGGTTTCCGTGTGCAAAACAAGGCCGGTTTCGTCAAAGGTTCGGGCGAAACACGCCATACCGTAGGCGGCGGCATGTGCGCAGCAAGGGGCACTGTTGTCCGCTGATAAAATTTCCTTTTTTACCGCTTGAGAAAAACTAATTGAAGTTTTTTCTTCCATTATGTATGCTTTTGGATATCGCGGTGCTGAACCTGCACCCGGTATCCGCACTCCTGAAGATATTGTGCAATTTCTTTGGCAAAGGTGACTGAGCGGTGCTTGCCGCCGGTACAGCCGATTGCCACGGTGAGCTGACTTTTTCCTTCCTTGACATATAAGGGCAGCGAATAGGCAAGCAAATCCTTTAAGCGCTCCAGCAGCCCCTTCGCCACATCAAATTGTAAAACATAATCCGACACCACAGATTCCAACCCGGTTTTCCCCTTTAGTTCCGGTACATAGTAAGGGTTCGGCAGACAGCGGACGTCAAACATCACGTCGGCTTCTCGGGGCATTCCGTACTTAAACCCAAACGACATCACCGTAAGCACCATGGCATCGGAACTTTTTGCTTCAAACAGGCCAATCACACGCTCCTTGAGCTGTGCAGTGGTCAGCAAAGTGGTGTCAATGCGGTAGCTGGCCGCTTCATACATCGGCGCCAGCATACGGCGTTCCTCCTGCAAAGCCTCCTCTAAAGAGCAGCCTTTCAGCATACAAAGCGGATGACGCCGCCGGGTTTCTTTATAACGGCGCTCCAACACCTCTTGATTGGCGTCTAAAAACAAAATACGGCACTCAATTTCCAAGCGTTCCAATTCACGCAGCGCATTCTGCATTTCTTGTGCCGAAGTAACGCCGCGGCTGTCCAGCACAACGGCCAATTTTGCCGCAGGGCGCTTTCCGCCCTGCAATGCAAATTCCATCAGCTTTCCCAAAAGCTCTGCCGGAATATTGTCCATGCAGTAAAAGCCGATATCCTCCAGCGCATTCACCGCCAACGATTTGCCTGCACCGGAAAGCCCTGTGACAATCAAAAGCTTTGTTTTCCCCATTTTTACTTCCCTCTCCCACTGCGCCAAAGTGCCCGAGCGTTTGATTATTTTACTACTCGGATTTCACGTTCTAACGTATAACCCGTTTGTTTTTTGACAATTTCAATCACACGGTCGGTCAAATTTACAACATCTTGACAGGTTGCACCGCCGGTATTGACCACAAAGCCGCAATGCTTTTGGCTGATGGCCGCACCGCCAACGGCAAAGCCGCGCAGGCCGCACTGCTCAATCAATGCGCCCGCAAACGCACCCTGCGGCCTTTTAAAGGTGCTTCCTGCACTGGGCATTTCCAGCGGCTGCTTTTCCTGCCGCTTTTGCGCCAGCGTTTCCATTTGTGCCACAATCGCTTTTTTATTGCCCGGTGCAAGTGCAAACTCCGCTGACAAAATGCACCAAGGATGCGTCTCAAAAATAGAAGTGCGATACCCCAGGGCAAGCTCGGACGCGGGCAGCGTTTTCACTTCGCCATGCTCATCCAAAAAGGAAGCGCATTTTAAAACATCTTTGATTTCTCCGCCGTATGCACCCGCGTTCATGTAAACAGCCCCGCCCACACTGCCGGGAATTCCATAGGCAAATTCCAACCCGGTCAAACCGTGGTCCAGCGCACACAAGCACACACGCTCCATCGACGCGCCTGCGCCTGCATGGAGCACATTTCCTTCGGCGTGTACTTCACCGATGCCCTCCGACACCAAAATGACTGCGCCGTCAAAGCCTTCGTCGGAAAAAAGGACGTTTGAGCCTTTTCCCAGCCAATAAATACGCAAGCCGGCTTCGCGGCAAAGCGCTGCGGCCTGCACCAGCTGTTCTGACGAATTCGGCACACAGAACAGTGCCGCCGGGCCGCCGATTTGAAACGTTGTCCATCGGCTCAGAGGCTCCTGCAAGGATGCTTTGATTCCCTGTTCAGCCATGGCCTGATAAACTTGTTCGCATGGATTCATAAGTATGTTTCTCCGTTATTCTGCTTGATTTTCCCACTGCATACACGATGGCACATGTCACGCCATAGATGCAGCAATGGGTTTGCTTTTCTGCCGCAAAAAATTGAGCAAAACTGTGCGATCCGCATTCACAATCAATTCCTGCGGATATCCAATTTCCTCCACTAAGGGGATTACGCTGTCAACCCGACCCAGTGCAGCCGAAAAATGAGCGTCTGAGTTCAGCGCAATGTAAGCGCCGTATTTTTTGCACGCCATCAGCAAACGCTTCATGTTTTCCTCTCCGCCCGGCCGAACCGCGCTGGAATTGGCATTCAGTTCTACCACTTTTCCCTCTTGAGCAAACGCCTTCACCACCGTGTCGAAATCAAAGGTATAACGCGGCGTTTCACAGTGGCCAATCATATCCACATAAGGATTTTTGGCCACCTGAAGCCACAGGTGCGTCGCCTCCTCAACCGTTAAGGTGGGCGTCAGCGTGGGAGGATGAATCGAGGCAATCACCCAGTCGAGCGCCATATCCCGCAGCTCCTTTTCGCTCACATCCAATCCGCCATCCAGCGTGCAGACATTGGCCTCGATGCCTTTCAGCGTCCAAACACCTTCCAGCTGATGCGGCAGCCGCCGCAAGCTGGTAAAGTGCCACATATGCGGGCTGTCCGGCATTTGAGGGCCATGGTCGGTCACAGCAAATGCATAAAGCCCTATCCGGGCCGCTTCATGCGCCATTTCCGTAATCGTGCTGAACGCATGGGTAGAAGCGATGGTATGGGTGTGAAGATCTGCGGCAATATGTATCATTATGTTAAATCCCTTCTTTTTATTCGCAGCAAATAGATTGCGGCGGGCTGGCACGCTTTAAACCATATCGGCATCCAAACCCAGCTGCGCCAGCAATTCTTTGGCGGCATTGTAGCCCATTTTCTTTTGACGGTTGTTCATTGCCGCCGCTTCCAAAATAACGGCCAAGTTTCTGCCCGGCATCACGGGAATAACTGTGCTGGGAATCATGAGGCCCAAGATATCCATGGTGTCTGTTTCCAAACCGGTGCGGTTATAATTTTTTGTTTTATCCCACGGCTCCAGCTCAACCACAAGATCGATTTTCTCGCTCATTTTGACGGCACCGGAACCAAAAATGCGGGCAACGTTGATAATACCAATGCCGCGCAGCTCGATAAAATGGCGGATATTTTCCGGCGCAGTTCCAACGATGCTGCGGTCCGATACGCGGCGCAGCTCCACCGCGTCGTCAGCAATCAAACGGTGGCCGCGCTTGACCAGCTCCACTGCCGTCTCGCTTTTGCCCACGCCGCTTTCGCCCAAAATCAAAATGCCTTCGCCGTAAACCTCAACCAAAACGCCATGACGGGTAATGCGCGGGGCCAACTCAACGCTCAAATAAGAGATCAATCCGCTCATCAAGCCGGAGGTGTTGTTGGAGCTGCGCAAAACGGGAACTTTAAATTCCTGTGCCAATGCCTCGGTTTCCTCAAACATCTCCAAATTGCGTGTAATAATAATCGCGGGCGGGCACTTGGAAAACAGCCGCCGCAAACTGGCCTTGCGGTCTTCCGGCTCCATAATGCCCAAAAAGCCCTTTTCCATATTGCCGATTACCTGAATGCGGTTCGGCTCAAAATAATTTTCATAGCCGGACAAAAGCAAACCGGGACGGTTCACTTCCTCGGTATAAATAGGAATCTTTTCCAGCTCGGTTGGAGTGTAGAGCACCTCCAGCTTGAGCTCTTTTACAATCTTATCCAATGAAACGCTGAATTGTGTCATTTTCAAGCATCCTTTCCGCCGACAGGCCGCTTTTTTAAAGCTTTTGTCGCCGCCGATTGGCCGGCGGCATATCTTTTTTTGAAAAAAGTTTGCGCGTTTTTATTATATAACAAAACCCGAGGCTTGGCAAACAACTTTTTGCGGTTTGCCGCAACGGAATTCTTTATTCTCAAAGTGCAGAAATTCGCAGCTTTTTCTATATGCTTCACCATGTATTTTCTACTTTCTTTTTATCATATAATCTGATATACTTATTAGATAAGCCAAATGAATTCACCTACTGCCGCAACGCTGTGCCGACAGGCTGCGCTTCGGCCAAAGAAAGGAACTCAACATGCGTGTTGCCATTTTTTCGGAATGTTATTTTCCGTTTGTCAGTGGTGTTGTCACTCACGTTCACACCTTAAAGGAAGCCCTTGAGGAGCAAGGCCATGAGGTCATGATTGTCACCACAAACCCCAAAGCTTTATGCCACTATGTCAAAAACGGCGTTTTATACTGTCCCGCTATTCCCTTAAAGCGAATTTATGGTTATGGCGTGTCAAATCCGCTCAATTTACAGCGTCTTCGCATTTTAAAAGAATTTGACCCTGATATACTCCACATTCACACGGAATTTTCCATGGGAATTTTTGGGCAGTTTGTGGCCCGGAAATTAAAAAAGCCGATGGTTTATACTCTGCACACCATGTACGACGACTATCTTTTTTATGTTGCGCCGCACAAATGGGGGCAAAACATGGTAAAGCCCGCCGCCCACTTATACATTCGCTCCATCGCCAGCAAAGCAACGGAGATTATTGGGCCTTCGCTGAAAGTTCTGGAATTTCTGCGCCGCTGCGGTGTGGAACATCACATCAACATTGTGCCCAACGCCGTCGATTTATCCGATTTTCTGCCGCAGAATGTAGACCGCAAAAGCGTAGAGGCCATTCGGGAAAAGCTTGGCATTCGCCCTGATGACGTTGCAATATGCTTCGTAGGCCGTCTTGGCCGCGAAAAGTCGCTGGATATATTGATTGACTGGATTTCTGAGCACTTCAAAGGCGACGAACGCTTTAAGCTGTTTATCATTGGCGATGGCCCCGAAAAAGACGCGCTTTTGCAGCAGATTCACGCCAATCACATGGATCGTCAGATTCAGCTTTTGGGCAAAATTGAACACAGCCTTTTGCCGCCGTACTATCACGCTTGCGATCTCTTTGCCACCGCTTCCCTGTCGGAGATTAACTCTATCTCGATGCTGGAAGCGATGGCCAGCGGCTTGTATGTATTGCAGCGGCTGGATATTTACAACAAAAATCAAATTACTTGCAAAGAAAACGGCGATATTTTTGAGACTTCCGAGGGCTTGGCCGACCTGCTGCGGGAACAAGCCTCTCTTACTCCTCAACAGCGCCAAGAGCGCCGCGATCGGGTAACAGCTTTCAGCCAAAAATACGGCAAGAAGGAATTTATTGAAGCGATTTTGAATGTTTACGAACGCGCTATCACTACTTACGCGGCAAAAAACAAGCAAAAACACTAAAAAACAATGTGGCACAGCGCTTTGCGCTGAACCGTAACCAAAAACGTGGACACTAAGCTGATTGGCTTGGTGTCCACGTTTTTTAATTCTTACTTTGCTGCGGTTTGTGCCGCTTGTTCGTCATGGAAGTAAAAGCGTTGTTTCACATATGCCAGCAAGCGATCGGCATCCGCTTGCTCCACACGGCTTAAATCGATCACAAAAACATCTTTGGAAGATCTTGTGAAAAAACAAAGCAAATTCTCATCGGTGTACTCCACACGCATCCGCGCAGAAATCGGCGCACTGCGCAGAAGCTCACCACGTTCTCCCTGCACTTTTTGAGCGTAAATATCAACTTTGTCGGCAAAAAACTCAATGCGCAAACCGTTGAAATTCTTTTCCGCAACGCGCTGACGGGCACGCTCCAGCTGATTTCTCAGGCGCAAATTGCGCGACCAACCGAAAATTTCATTTAAAAACGGCAGAAGAATGAGCACCACCATCACCACGACTGCCGTCCATGTTGCCGGGTGCGAAGCACCCAAACTGTCCACCAGCTCTTTGCCAATAAAAAATGCGAGGGCAGCCATACCTAAGAACAATAAAAACTGTTCGGCAAAACGACGGCCCTTCGACGTTTTGGACAATCGCTCCTCCCGTTCTGCCTTTGCGCAGCGGCGGACACACGCACAGTATTGTGCATAATACGTTTCAAAATCCATCGGAAAAGAAATGCTTTCTTTTGCCTTCATTGTCAGTTCCCCTTTCGTTTTCGCTGTGTCTTACTATACACCCAAACGATTGCGAAAGTCAAGTATTTTACACGCAACAAAAAACTCTCTTTTTCCGTCAATTTTTTATGCAAAATATAATGTTCGCCGAACAATTTCCAACACTGCATCGGGGTTGTAATCCTGTCTTACAAGTGCCGAAATCATTAACGAGAAAAGAACGTCGGCAAATTGTTCGACCGTAAAATTTTCATCGAATGCTTTGGCCGAAATCCTTTGATCTCGACGCATCACAAGACAAAGCCCCTCCAAAATGTGCTGCCAGGTTTGCTGCATTCTCATTTTTCCGTCGGCTTTTTCTTCATGCAAAAAAGGCATAGAGTGAATGGTAAAAAACTGTGGATACTGCTCACAGCCATATTGCATTCTTTCATAGAGCCACGCAACACACCGTTCTGTGTCGAAAAAAATCTCCTCCTGCTCGGGCTTATGAAAAATATCACACCAGACGCTTTCCACTGTGGCACACACCAGCTCGTACTTCGAGGAAAAATAGTTATAGATAGAGCCTACCGATACGCCGCACGCCGCCGCAACCGAACGAATATTCACCTGAGCCCAGCCTTTTTCTGCAATCAGCTTTCGGCTGGCTGCCAAAATTTGCTCTCTTGATGTCACAACTGTATTCATTCCGTATTGCGCCCCTTAGCTTTGCTGCTGTGTATCATTCTGTTCAAGTGCTCTTTTATTTTCCTTAATTACTCGGCACGGGTTGCCGTACACAATGGTATTGGACGGAATATCCTTTGTCACCACACTGCCTGCGCCGATTACCACATTATCTCCTATCGTGACACCGGGAAGAATCACAACGCCGCCTCCAATCCAGACATGATTGCCAATGGTGACAGGTGCCGCCAATGTTTTGCAAAATTCAAACGAGCCATCCTCTTTCGGCTCTCCAAAGCGGTCTTGTGCGTTACAGGGGTGATAGGCTGTGTAAATTTGCACATTCGGGGCAATCAGCGCATGATCGCCAATGGTGATACGCCCACTGTCCAAAAACGTACAGTTCATATTAACTTCACAGTGATTGCCAAAATAAATATTGTTGCCGTAATCAACAAAAAAAGGCGGTGTAATCCACAAATTTTTCCCAAAGCCGCCGAGCAGCTTTTTCAGAATTTGCTCTTTTTTCTCTGCATCACGAGAGTCGAGCATATTGTAATCCCGCACCAAATCTTTTGCATCGTGCCATTGCGTTAACAGCTCCGGGTCGCCGCAGTCATACAGCTCACCGGCCAACATTTTTTCCCGCTCTGTCATATCTGCTCATTCCCTTTCTGAAAAATTTTCTGTCGTTATTATAACATAAACCAATTACACTGCCAACAAACAAAAGCCGTTCATGCACCTTTTGCTTGCAGATATAATAGGATAATCTGTACCGCGCTTCATCCTCGTGGTTTCAGCCCTTATTTGCATGGAGGTAACTATGAAACGTGTTTTTGGTGTTGCAGAAGCCGCTTTTGACCTTACTTATTTATGTCTTGGTATTTTTCTTAGCTTTTTTATGCTGTTTCAAGGAAAGACACTTGCAGGAGCAGCCGGTGCAGTTTTAGTTTTGGGTGACAGTTTTCATCTTGTTCCCCGCATTGCACTGATAGCCACACAAAAAGAAGCCTATTTGCGCACTTGGCTGGGGCGCGGCAAACAAATCACCTCTATTACAATGACGTTATTTTATGTGCTTTTGTGGCACTGGGCCAATCAAGCACTTGGAGCGGGCAGCACCGCATGGGCCGCTGTGCTTTACTCGCTTGCCTTACTGCGCATTTTACTGTGCTTTTTGCCGCAAAATCAATGGACAGCGCCTCAACCCGGTGTGCGCTGGGCCATCATCCGCAATATTCCCTTTTTTATGATAGGGCTTATGACTGTCATTCGTTTTTTTATCCAGCGAAATGCGGCGGACCATGTTCTGTGGCTTTGGCTGATTGTTCTGCTCAGCTTTGCATTTTACCTGCCGGTCGTCCTGTTCAGCCATCTCTATCCCAAGGTAGGTATGCTCATGCTGCCCAAAACATGCATGTATGTGCTGCTTTTATGTGTACTGCTGTCCGCCCCGCTGTAATCATTCACAAAGGTCATGCTGTTTTACAGCGTAACCGCGGCTGATGAAAAACGATTGGTTTTGAATCAGCCTATAAAATTATTAGGGGCGTTTTGAAGCCAAAGAAACGCCCCGGAAGGAAGGAATCATTATGGAAAAGTATCGCAAGCTCACCAACGAAGTAGGCGCACCCGTCGCTGATAACGACCATTCCATCACTGCCGGGCCGCGCGGGCCGGTTATGATGCAGGACGTTTGGCTGATGGAGAAAATGGCGCACTTCAATCGAGAGGTCATCCCCGAACGCCGGATGCACGCAAAAGGCTGGGGCGCATACGGGACCTTCACTGTCACGCACGACATCTCTTGCTATACGAAGGCGCAAGTGCTTCAGCCCGGAGAAAAAACAGAGGTGTTTGTGCGCTTCTCCACTGTCGCGGGAGAGCGCGGCGCCGCTGACTGCGAACGTGATATTCGCGGCGTTGCTGTCAAGTTTTATACCAAAGAGGGCAACTGGGACTTAGTTGGAAACAATACTCCGACATTCTTTATTCGTGACGTACATCATTTTTCCGATTTGAACCGCGCCATCAAGCGTGATCCCCACACAGGCCGCCGTTCTGCCCAAAATAACTGGGACTTTTGGACGCTGCTGCCGGAATGCTTTCATCAAGTTACCATTGTTATGTCCGACCGCGGAATTCCCGCTTCGTTCCGGCATATGCACTTCTTTGGCGAACACACCTTTTCATTCTACAATAAGGACAATGAGCGCGTCTGGTGTAAATTTCATTTTAAAACCCAGCAGGGAATTAAAAATCTCAGCAATGAGGAAGCGGCCAAAATTAACGGCGTAAACCGTGAATTTCACGGCCAAGATCTGTACAACGCCATTGAGCGCGGCGAGTATCCCAAATGGACGATGTATGTGCAGATTATGACGGAGGAACAAGCCAAACATCATTATGAAAATCCGTTTGATATCACAAAAATATGGCGTCATGCCGAGTTCCCTCTCATCGAAGTTGGCGTACTGGAGCTGAACCGCAACCCCGAAAATTATTTTGCAGAAGTTGAACAGTCGGCTTTTTCCCCGGCGCATGTTGTACCGGGCATCGGCTTCAGCCCCGACCGTTTCTTGCAGGGACGTTTGTTTTCTTACGGCGATGCTCAGCGCTATCGGCTGGGCGTCAATCACAATTTAATTCCTGTTAATCGGGCCAAATGCGCAGTCAATGCATACCATCGCGACGGTGCTATGCGTGTAGACGGAAACTATGGCAGAACTCCCGCCTATACCCCCAATACCCAGGGTTATTGGACGGCCCAACCCGAGGTTGCCGAACCGCCTTTGGATTTAGAAGGAGCTATGTGGCGCTACGACCCAAAAGATGACCCAACGGATGACTGTTTCCGCGCAGGCGGTGACCTGTGGCGTACCTTAACAGAAAAAGAAAAGCAAATTCTGATTGAGAACACCGCTCAAGATACCGCTTCTGTCACAAAAAACATTCGCTATCGCCACGCCGTCCACTGTTATCTTGCCGACCCGGAATATGGCAAACGCTTTGCCAGAGCAGCCGGGCTTTGCTTCGAGCGTGTGGAAGAACTGGCAAAACTGGACCACCAAGGCTTGGTGGAAGCAACTCTTTGCGAAGAAATGTAAGCGCAGTAACTTTTGACCTCCCCGTTTCCGCAGACACAAACAGCAGGAGAAAGCCGCGGCTTTCTCCTGCTGTTTTATGGTTTGATTCATGTGTTCGGCGCGTCTTCTGAAAGCCGGTAAAAACAGATACCAGCTCATTCAAAGGGTAAAACGCATATTGCACTTAATCCCACTGCAAATAGCTTTCGTCAATCCACTGGGTTAATACCTCGCGGATATACGCTAAATCAAATCGGCCGGAAGAGGCACGAGTACCGTGCTGGGCGGCTAATTCTTCGGTGTAATCACGCAAAAGATACTGACGGATATTGGTATAACCCGCATCGTAATGCGTCACGGAAGGCACCGCCTTTACATTGCCGATTTCCACCGTAGAAATACCGTCCGGCTGTGTCGTTTTCGTTACATCAAACGTCAAAACAATGGAAATCATCTGGTCAGCATATTGTTGAGCAGAAACAAAATTCCCCAAAGAATACGCTACCGGCACTGTGCGTCCATCCGCAGAAGTTACCGTTTCAATCGCTTGTATCACATGGGGATGCGTTCCAATGATGACATCCGCCCCCCAATCGGCTGCCTTTTGCGCCAACGCCCTTTGTGCTTCGCTCACCTCATGGCTGTTTTCCACACCCCAATGGAACCCCACAACCACGACATCCGCCGTTTGAGCGGCTTGCTGAATTTGCTGCTGTATGAGCGTTTCCTCGGATGTATAAATGACACGCGCAGGAGTTCCTTCCGGCTCTGGAATGCCGTTCGTATAATCCGTATAAGACAAAAACGCAAATGTGATACCGTTTTTCTCCAGCACAGGAATTTGCTGTGTATCGCTCCAAAGCCCGGTGGTCAACACATCATCCGGCATGGAGTCCCAAAAGCGGAGCGTTGCCTCTACGCCTTTTGCATATTTATCATATGCATGGTTGTTTGACATAGAAATTACGCGCATTCCCAAATCGTACACCGCTTGCCCGCACGCAGCGGGTGTACAAAACTGCGGATAGCCGGACGGCTCAATCTCATCCGTGATTAACGTTTCCTGATTAAGCCAGTTCAGGTCAAACCCCGCATAAAACTCTTTTAAATTTTCATAAACGGGTGCAAAGTCGTACCCTGTGCCGCCGGTTCTCTTTGCTGCTTGCAGATAAATTCCGTCATGAATCAGATTGTCTCCTGTGGCGGAAAAACGCACCGTTTCCACCTTTGGCTGCTGGGGCTGACTGTCCGCTGGGGCTGCCGACCCGCTTTGTGCCGTGCTTTGCGGCACACCCACCGCAGCCGCAGGCTGAGGGGCCGAGGTAATTGCAGACGACACTAAACCGAACACCGCAGCCGTCAAAATACAAACCCCTACTGCCGCAATTCCAAAACCAACAGCCTTGCCTGTTTTCTTTTTCCGTTTGGGCTGTGGCTTTCGGACGTGCGCCGGTTTGTGAGGTTCATCACGTCTCTTTTGCACCGTTGTTCCTCCTCCATTCCCCATGGCATAAGAGAACTTTTACAAACAGCTTTTAATTTTTTCAATCATTTTCTGATATTCTTCGTCGGTCAGCAGCGTTTTGCCCGGGTTCATCTCAAACACACCGCCCCACTCGTATTCATCGCGGTACTTCGGCACGAGATGCATGTGCAAGTGGCAGCCGGTATCACCGTATGCACCATAGTTGATTTTATCCGGCTGAAATGCCGCATGAATGGCACGCGCTGCATGGGCAACATCTTCAAAAAAGTCATTTCGTTCTTGGTCGCTGATATCTACGATCTCGCTGACATGGTCGCGGTATGCCACAATGCAGCGGCCGGGGTGGCTTTGCTCTTTAAACAAAATTAAACTGCTTACCTTTAAGTCACAAATAAAAATGCCAAATTTGTCTAACAATTCTCCGCGTGCGCAATAGGCGCAATTTTGATCTTTCATGTTTTCCATTCCCCTTTCCTCTAGAGCGTTTGACTCTTTCGTGCAAAAACCCTGCTCCTTCTTTTTTATGATACACAGAATTCATAAAAATGTCCATAGATTTGAAAAAAATACGACAAATTTCCCGCAAAATCCACAAAAAAGCGAAGATTCACTAGGGCAAATCTTCGCTTGAATCCACCGTATTCTATTGTATCACTCGGTATGTTTTTCGCACCTGGGGCGTTAGCCGGAAGATGTGCACCAAAAGACGGCACAAACAAAAATTTTCGGATAATAAAAATAATTCCAATCGCAATGACACCAAGCAGATTTTCTACCGGCGTCATGCGGCCAATCACGAGCTGTCTTGCCATCGCAAACAGCAGAACCCCAATGGCTGACCCCGGCGTGTGCTTGGCAAGCATTTTAATAAATTCGATTCCAATGACAAGGTTAAACGCCTGTTCCAGCACTTGCTGAAAGGTTTGTGTACCGGTGGTGTCTGCCGCAAAGAAAAAACATCCTGCACCAAGCGGATGCCCGCAGCACCGATTGCCACAAGCACCAGAAAAGCAATGAGAATTTCCAGCTCACTGGCAATTTGAGCAATCATAGCACGAAAATATTCCCTTCCACTGAAAATGCTTCATAGGCGTGCACCCATTCCTTTCCCACCTTAATCAAGCAAAGCGCTTGCATTCCAACCCTACCGGCATTCGATTTGATTATCATACTATCGAATTTTGCGCTTCCTGTCAAGAAAAAGAAAAAAACACATGCCGCAAAGTTATCTTTCAAACCTTGCAGCATGTGTTTTCACCGCTTAGCGATTCATTTTTTCCAAAAGCTTTATGATTTCATCAATCTTCTGTTCGGCGTCGCCATTTTCAAAAGCCTCTTGCACGCAGCCGTACAAGTGCGCTTTCAATACCATTTGATTTGCTTTCGCCAGCACCGAGCGTGTTGCCAAGAGCTGGTTGGAAATATCGACACAATAGCGGTCCTGCTCAATCATCTCTAAAATGCCGTCAATTTGGCCGCGTGCTGTTTTCAGCAATCGGCTGACCGCCGCTTTGTCTGCCTTCATTGCATCCCCTTCACTTGGTAGCCCGCCTGTTCAACTGCTTCCTTCAAGCGGTCGGTGGTGACGCCTTCCCCATAGGTGCAAACGGCGTTTGCGTTCTCCAGCGACACCTGCGCACTCACGCCCGGCAGCGCTTCCAGTGCATCCTTTACATGTTTCACGCAATGCGCACACATCATGCCTTCAATGGTAATGGTTACTTGATTCATCTTCGTTTTCTCCTTTTTCTTTGTTGTTTGATGCAGCGAATGGAAATAACGCAGCCGCAGCGCGTTCGACACCACGAAAACGCTGGAAAAGCTCATGGCTGCCGCGCCAATCATCGGGCTGAGACGCAGCCCAAACGGAATGAAAAACACGCCTGCTGCCAGCGGAATTCCCAATACGTTATAGAAGAATGCCCAAAACAGATTTTGCTTAATATTTCTCAGCACCGCTTTTGACAGACGGATTGCCGTTACCACATCGCGCAAATCGCTTTTCATCAAGACAATATCAGCACTTTCCAGCGCAATATCGGTGCCCGCACCAATTGCAATGCCGACATCTGCGCGCGCCAGAGCGGGGGCATCGTTAATGCCGTCGCCCACCATGGCAACCTTTTTGCCTTCTTTTTGCAGCCGTGCCACTTCCTGCTCTTTTTGCTGCGGAAGCACTTGGGCAATCACCTTGGGAATGCCGGTCTGTGCTTGAATCGCGCTGGCTGTGCTCCAACGATCTCCTGTGAGCAATACGACGTCCAAACCCATGGCGCGCATTTCTTTGACAGCTTCGGCGCTGGTTTCCTTCACACGGTCTGCCACCGCGATGATTCCCTGCACGCTTCGGCCTGCGGCAAACAGCAGCGGCGTCTTTCCCTCCTGCCCCAAACGCTTTAGGTGCGCGGTTACTGCATCGGTCAGCGGAATTTTTGCGTCCTGCATCATGGTTTCATTTCCTGCGTACCATGTCTGGCCGCCGCTAACCGCCGTGACGCCTTTCCCGAATACGGCGGCAAAGTTTTGCGCCGGTGTGTATGCCACAGCCTGTTCCTTCGCATAACGCACAATCGACTTTGCCAGCGGATGCTCGCTGTAATGCTCCACAGCCGCCGCATCTTTCAGCAGCATTTCCCGTGTCATTTCCCCCAGCGGAATCACATCGGTTACCTCGGGCTTGCCCTGCGTCACCGTTCCTGTTTTGTCTAATACTACCGTATCAATATGATGTGCCGTTTCCAGCGCTTCACCCGATTTAATCAAAATACCGTTCTCCGCGCCTTTCCCGGTTCCCACCATGATGGCAACGGGCGTTGCAAGGCCCAGCGCACACGGGCAGGAAATGACCAAAACAGCGATGGCGCTGGAAAGAGCAAACTCCAACCCCTGTCCTGCGAGCATCCAAACACAGAACGTGAGCAAAGCAATGACGAGAACCACCGGAACAAACACGCCGGAAACACGGTCGGCAAACTGTGCAATAGGCGCTTTGCTGGCGCTGGCTTCTTCCACCAAGCGGATAATTTGCGAAAGCGTTGTATCTTCGCCAACCTTGGTTGCACGAAAGCGGAACATGCCCTCCTGGTTCACACTTGCGGCCATCACAGTGCTTCCCACTTGCTTTTCCACGGGAATGCTCTCGCCTGTAATCGCCGCCTCATCTACACTGCCCGCGCCTTCTTCGATTACTCCGTCAACGGGAATCTTCTCTCCCGGCCGCACAATCACAAGGTCGCCTTTTCTCACTTCTTCAATGGGTACGGTATGCTCTTTTCCTCCGCGAAGCACACACGCCGTTTCGGGAGCCAGCTGAATTAGCTTTTCAATGGCTTGCCCTGTTTTGCTTTTCGCATTCATTTCCAGGTATTTGCCCAAAGTAATCAGCGTTAAAATCATCGCCGCTGATTCAAAGTACAAATCCATATGGTAATGTTCTACCAAGTCCATATCCCCGGCGGCTAACCCGTTTCCGATGCGCACGATTGCAAATAAGCCATACACAACTGCGGCCCCGGAACCGATGGCAATTAAGCTGTCCATATTGGGGCTTCCTTTGAATAAGGTAAGAAAGCCTTTTTGATAATAGGTGCGGTTCACATACATCACGGGCAGCGTCAGCAAAAACAGCGACAGCGCATAAGTAATAGCATTTTCATGCCCGGATAAAAAGCTGGGAAGGGGCAGCCCCAGCATACCGCCCATTGAGAGATACATCAGCGGAATCAGACAGGCAAACGAAACTTTTAAGCGCAGCTTCCATTGCTGTTTTTCCTGCTGGGCTTGCTGTTGTTTCTTCTTTTCCTGCTTGGGTAAGCTCGGCGCCGTTTCTTGTCGGCTTTGTGCCGTTTGCCCCGCTGCACCGCTCGGCGCGGCCTCATAACCTCCGTCGTGAACCGCCTTCATAATGACAGAAGGCATGATGGGCTTTTGGCTTTCCACCACCATACTATTGGTCAGCAGATTCACCGTTACATTGGTTACACCGGGCACTTGACGCACACACTTTTCCACATGTGCACTGCATGCAGAGCACGTCATGCCCATTACGTCATATTTTTGCTTTTGCATGATCATCACCTCTCCCCCCCTGCGGGGGTATCTTCATTTTATCAAGGATTTTCGCGCATGTCAATTGGGTATCTGCAAAAAATACTTTTTTAGTGAAATTTGACACACCTTGATAAACATGGTACAATCTTCCCATGCGGATATCATATACTAAAATTGTCTGTTTAAGGAGGGGTTTTATGTCCAATATAGCACTTGCATTTTTGCTTACTTTAATTGCCGGGCTTAGCACCGGTATTGGCGGCATCATTGCCTTTTTCACCAAAAGCACCAATAAGCGCTTTTTGTCGTTAAGCCTCGGTTTTTCCGCAGGCGTGATGGTGTATGTATCCATGACGGAGCTTTTAACCGAAGCCAGTACGTCTTTGACAAAAGGCTTAGACAAAACTACCGCGGGATGGGTTGGCATTGCGGCTTTTTTCGGCGGAATGCTTTTGATTGCACTGATTGACCGCTGCATCCCGGACGAAGAAAACCCGCACGAAGTCAAACTGGTGCTGCAAGAGCAGCATCAGCCCAAAAAGCTGCTTCGCATTGGCGCTATGACGGCACTCGCCATCGGCATTCACAACTTTCCCGAAGGACTTGCCACTTTTGTTTCGGCACTGCAAAGCCCGGAGGTGGCCATTCCCATCGTTGCCGCCATCGCCATCCATAACATTCCCGAAGGCATTGCCGTTTCGGTGCCTATTTTCCAAGCCACCGGCTCACGCAAAAAAGCATTCCTTTATTCGTTTTTATCCGGCCTTGCAGAGCCTGTCGGGGCGCTGATTGGCTGGCTGGTTTTAATGCCGTTTTTAAACGAAACCCTTTTCGGCGTGGTATTTGCAATGGTTGCAGGCATCATGGTATTCATCTCGTTTGACGAACTGCTGCCCGCAGCGCGCGAATACGGCGAGCATCACCTTTCCATCTACGGTTTAATCTCCGGCATGGTGGTCATGGCGGTCAGCCTTCAGCTTTTTTAAAGAAAACACAGCCAAAAGACACAGAAAGGCACACGCCCTGGAGCATATGCTTCAAGTCGTGTGCCTTTTTCGATTTTCTTTTGATTAGCAGAGAGCCGCTCGATGAGGATTCTGCCTAATCCACATACCCCAGCACTGCCGGTTGGTTCGCAGGAGGCATTGCATCAAATTGAAGTGCCTCCAAAAAAACTTGCTGCGCTCCCGCTTGTTTTGCGGCGTCGTTGCTGTAAAGCCTTGCCAGCACCTCGCCTTTCTGCACACGGTCGCCGGTTTTTTTCATCAAGCGAATACCGGCGGCGTGGTCAATGACACTCTCCTTGGTTTCTCGGCCTGCGCCAAGCAGCATGGCGGCCAAGCCGATTTTCTCTGTATTCATGTGCGTCAAGTAACCGTCTGCCGGGCTGCATACTTCCACGGAAAAGGCCGCCGCGGTCCAAGGCTCACCGCGTTCTATCTGCTGTGTTTGTCCGCCCTGCGCACGAATCATTTGCAGGAATTTTTCAAAGGCACGTTTTTCTTCCAGTGCCCGTTTTGCCTGCTCCAGACATTCTTCCAGCGTCCCTTTTCCCGCCAGCTGTAAAAGGCGTGCAGACAGCATGATGCACTCATGGGTCAAATCTTCCGGCCCATGGCCCAACAAGGTGGCAGCTGCCTCCTCTACTTCAAGCGAATTTCCAATGCAATACCCCAGCGGGACATCCATATTCGTAATGAGTGCCGCCGTCGGCTTTCCGTGCGCACGGCCAATCTCTACCATACACTGCGCCAGCTTTTGCGCCTCGTCATATGTTTTCATAAACGCACCGCTGCCTACTTTTACATCCAGCAAAATGCAATCGGCACCAGCCGCCAGCTTTTTGCTCATGATGCTGGATGCAATCAGCGGAATACACGATACTGTTGCTGTAACATCACGCAAAGCATACATAGCTTTATCTGCCGGGGCAATTTCTTCGCTTTGCCCCATCACCGCCAACCCAATTTCATTCACTTGACGGATAAACTGTTCTTTTGTTAAAAAGACATTGACGCCCGGAATGGATTCCAGCTTATCCAACGTGCCGCCTGTATGCCCTAAGCCTCTGCCGCTCATTTTAGCCACGCGCAGCCCGCAGGCTGCCGCAATGGGAGCGACAATCAGCGTAGTTTTATCGCCTACACCGCCCGTGGAGTGTTTGTCTACCTTCGTTCCATGAATGCCGCTTAAATCCAATTGTTCACCGGACTGTGCCATTGCCGCTGTTAAACACGCGGTTTCCTCTTTGGTCATCCCTTTCAAATAAACAGCCATCATCCACGCGCTCATTTGATAATCGGGAATTTCCCCTTTTGTAAATCCATTTACAATCCAATTCATTTCTTCCTCGGTCATGGCGAAGCCATCGCGCTTTTTTGCAATTAAATCGACCATTCTCATTTCGTTGTCGCTCCTTTCTGAATCTGTTTTACTCTATTAGCTTATGTTTTTGGATGATTGCAAAAAAGGGGAAGAGCGCCGCCCTTCCCCTTTGCTATTTCAGTTTATTTGCTAAGCTCCCTGATTTCTTATGCTTGTGCAGGTGCGGAAGGCTCGGCTTTTTCGGTTTTCTGGGGGGCGACCTGCGCCTCCACCTGCCGTTCTTTGCTTCCGTTTTCCTCTTTTGCATCCAGCGGCTCTAAGCTTCCGCCTTCCATCAAGGTTCGGAACTCCTCACCCGTCAGCTTCTCACGCGCTTCCAGCTCTTTAGCGACAATGTGCAAAAGATCCATGTGTTTTTCCAGCATAGAGCGCGCCGTCTCAAACGCTTCATCCAGCATTTCACGGATTTCAGCATCAATTTCAGACGCAACTTCTTCGGAATAATTGCGGCCGGACGCCAAATCGCGGCCCAAGAAGGTTTCGCCGGGGTCGGTGCCGTATACAACAGGGCCCAGACGCTCGGAAAAACCATAGCGCATGACCATATTGCGTGCAATGCGGGTTGCACGTTCCAAATCGTTGGAAGCGCCGGTGGAAATGTCGTCCAGCACCAGCTTTTCTGCCACACGTCCGCCGAGCAGGGTAACAATCTCCTCGGCCATTTGATTTTTCGTCACATAGTTCTTGTCCTCTGCGGGCAGGCTCATGGTGTAGCCGCCGGCCATTCCGCGCGGAATAATCGAAATCTCGTGGACAGGGTCAGCTGTTTCACTGTAATAATGTGTAATGGCATGACCGGCCTCATGGTAAGCGGTCAAGCGTTTTTCTTTTTCTGTCACCACGCGGCTCTTCTTCTCGGGGCCTGCTACAACCTTGATGGTGGCCTCCTCGATTTCCTTCATGGTAATCGCTTTTTTGCCGCGCCGTGCTGCAAGCAAGGCCGCCTCGTTCACCAGATTTTCCAAATCTGCGCCGGTAAAGCCCGCCGTGGTTTTGGCAATCGTTTTCAAGTTGACGTCCGGTGCAAGCGGCTTTTTCTTGGTATGCACTTTCAGCACATCCTCACGGCCCTTGACATCCGGCAGACCAACATAAACCTGACGGTCAAAACGGCCGGGACGCAGCAGCGCCTTATCCAGAATATCGGCGCGGTTGGTGGCTGCAATCACAATAACGCCCTCATTGGCGCCAAAGCCGTCCATCTCGACCAGCATCTGGTTCAAGGTTTGCTCGCGTTCATCATGGCCGCCGCCCAAGCCGGTGCCGCGCTGACGGCCCACAGCGTCAATCTCGTCAATAAAGATAATGCTGGGTGCTGTCTTTTTCGCTTTGTCAAACAAATCGCGCACGCGCGATGCGCCGACGCCGACATACATCTCCACGAAGTCAGAGCCGGAAATGGAATAAAACGGCACGCCAGCCTCGCCCGCGCACGCGCGAGCCAACAGCGTTTTACCGGTACCCGGAGGGCCGACAAGCAGCACACCGTGCGGAATGCGCGCGCCCAGCGTGTTGAACTTTTGCTGATTTTTCAAAAATTCTACAATTTCTTCCAGCTCGGCCTTCTCTTCGTCCGCACCGGCCACGTCTTTAAACGTTGCCTTACGGCCTTGGTCGGATTGGTCTTTCACCTTGGCACGGCCCACGTTCATCGCTTTGCCGCCGCCCGCCTGCATATACATAAAATAGTACAGTCCGCCCATCAGCAGTACACTGACGAGAATAAAGGGCAGCATCGTGAGCAAAAACGGGGTTTCCGTATTCGGCAAAATATCATATTCCCATTCCTGGCCGGGATGGGTTTCCTCAAAAGCGGCAATATAGTCATCCAATTTATTGACAAACAAACTTGCAGACGGCAAGCTGTAAACAATTTTATTGGCGCTGTTTTGAGCGTTTTGCCCCTCTCCCCCAAACAGGGACAGCGAACCCAGAGACGACTGCGTCCAGTCCTGCTGCTCCTGTGTCTTTTTCAATGCGCCTTCGCTGAGCACCATTTGAATGGAATTATTTTTTAAGTTGAGGGTAAAGGTTTCCACCTGACCCTTTTCAAAATACGAAATAATTTCGCTATATTTTCTCGACTGCTGCTGTTCTCCGCCCATCCCGGAAACAATCAGCAGCATAATGACAATGCCCAGCACCAGAAGAATCACCAAACCATTGGTTCCTCTGCGTTTGTTCAAATTCATTCACCTCTTTGGGCAAAGCCCCTTTTATACGGAATAAACTTCCGGTTTCAAAATGCCGATATAAGGCAGATTGCGATACTTTTCATCGTAGTCCAAGCCATAGCCCACCACGAATTCATCGGGAACAGAATAGCCGATGTAATCCGCTTTTAAATCCACTTTGCGGCGGCCCGGTTTATCCAGCAGCGTTGCAATGCGAATCGAACGCGGCTCACGGCTTTCCAGCAGCTCTTTCAAATAGCTGAGCGTCATGCCGGAGTCCAAAATATCCTCAACAATCAAAAGGTCTTTGTCTTTTAAGGGAACATCCAAATCCTTGACAATTTTTACAACGCCGCTGGACTTGGTGCCCGAGCCATAGCTGGAAACTACCATAAAGTCAATTTCAGCCGGCACGTCAATCTCGCGCATCAAGTCGGCCAAAAACACCACTGCACCCTTCAAAACGGTGACAATCATCAAGTTTTTCCCTTGATAATCTTGTGTGATTTGGCGGCCCAGAGCCTTTACTTTTTCGTGCAGTTCTTCCTCGGTCAAAAGCACCTTCAGAATATCATCATGCATGCTCATTTTTTTACATCTCCTTTAACCATATGTTTCCGGCAGCTCGCACTCACAAAACACAGCAATTCGCTTTGTGGCGGGCGATACCGCCGCCGTGCGGGAAACGCCCCAGCCCGACACCCACAAAATTTCGCTTCCTTTAGCCAAAACCGGAATTTTCTCGCGTTCCTCTCGGGGAATTTTCGCCTCGGAATACCATTTCCGCAGCGGTTTTGTCACATTTCTTGCCGCCGGGCAAAATAGATCTCCCGGCTGCTTTGTACGAAACTGTGTGTTATCACTTATCATATCATAATCTGCCCAAAAATTTAAGGCTTTTTTCCTATCTTTTGCAGAAAAGTTTTCTTTTTCTGCTTTCAATCCCTCAATTTTAAATTTTTTGCCGTTTGGCGCGGTAAACTCTCCCAAAGAAAAGGGGTGCCGCCAAGTGCCCGGCTGCACTTTTGGCTGCGGCGCAGAAATGCACAAGCGCCCGCCGGAAATACGAAAAACACAATTTGACGATACTTCCGTTGCACCGCCGCTTTCCAGCATAGCACAAATTTGCTTGCAAAGCGCTGTCTTTTCCGGCTTTGCCCCGCTTTGCAAAATTAAAAGCCGCACCGCCTCGCGCTGCACCGGAACAGGTGCTTTTTGCAAGGCGGCTGCATCATAGCAATGTTCGCCGCACGCAGCTTGCTCCAGCAGTACACGCGCCAATTCTCCCAGCCAGTCGGAAAGCTCTCGCATCTCTTGCGAAAACCGCACTAAGGCGGTCTTTGCGCCGGGGTGTACTTCTTCGAGCGCCGGGAGCGCATGGTGCCGCACACGGCCACGGGCATACTGCATGGTTGCGTTTGTGGCGTCTTCACACCATGTCTGGCCACGTGCTGAAAGCCAGTGCCGGATGTCCGCGCGTGATGTCTGCAAAAACGGACGAATCACGTTGCCGTTTACCGCTCTCATTCCGGCAGCACCGTGAACAAAGGTTCCTCTCGCCAAATGAAACAGCACCGTTTCAGCTTGGTCGTCTTCGGTATGTGCTGCGGCAATCTTCGCGCCCGTTTGTGCAGCAATCTCCTGCAAGAACGCATAGCGCTCACGCCTTGCCCATTCCTCCGGCATTTGAGTGCTGTCAGGCGAAAGGCGCTTGACATTCAGCGCAATGCCCAGTGCTTGGCACAAGCTGCACACAAAGGCTTCTTCCTCGTCTGCTTCCGGGCGTAAGCCGTGGTTAACGTGTGCCGCAATGAGCTGAGAAATCCCCAATTGCTGTTTGTTTTCCCACAAAAATAAAAGCAGCCCCACCGAATCACCGCCGCCGGATACCGCCGCCAGAATCACATCCCTCGGCACAATCAAGCGTTCTTTTTCAATCAGCGCCAATGCGCTTTGCAGCCGTTCATCCATGGTGTCCGTCCAAATTGGTGAACCGAGTGTGTGCGCCGTCCCACATCAGCTTTGCTGTTCCCGTTTCTCCATGACGATTCTTTGCCACAATGCACTCCGCTTCGGTAACGCCATTTTGCCCGGCGCTGTCCTCATCCTTGTTATAGTATTCATCACGATACAAAAACAGCACCGAATCGGCGTCCTGCTCGATGGAACCGGAATCGCGCAAGTCCGAGAGCATGGGGCGATGGTCGGCACGGTTTTTCTCTGCTGAACGCGAAAGCTGTGACAGCGCCAAAATGGGAACATTCAATTCCTTGGCCATAATTTTCAAATTTCGGGTAATCTCGCTGATTTCCTGCACACGGTTTTCTGTGCGGCGTCCGGTACTCATCAGCTGCAAATAGTCAATGATGACCACATCAATATTGCCCTTGTGCGGGTCTTGGTTGATTCTTTGAATCTTCGCCTTCATTTCCGCGACGGTAATCTGAGAGGTGTCATCCAAAAAGATATTCGTGCGCGCCAGCACCTCCGACGCGCGGACCAAGTCGGTCCAGTTGGCATCGGTTAAATTACCAGTGCGAAATGCCTGGCTGTGAATGGCCGCTTCACCCGACAAAATTCGGTTTACCAGCTGATCTTTCGTCATTTCCAAGCTGAACATTGCAACGCCCAGATTTTGGCGTTTGGCAATATTGGTTAAAATGTTGAGCGCAAACGACGTTTTGCCCATACCGGGACGCGCCGCCAAAATGATCAGGTCGGAACGGCCCAGCCCGGTGAGCATCATATCCAAATAAGTAAAACCAGTCGGAATGCCTAGATAGCGGTCACGGTTTGGGCCGCCGATTTCCTGCAAATGCGCCAAAGCATCCACAATGACGTCACTGATGGATGTCAACGCATTGGAAGACGACCCGGCGCGAATTTGATAAATTTGACGCTCCGCATGTTCCAGCAGCAAGTCGGCATCGGCTTCCTCGCCGGTGCTTTCCAAAATATTTTTGGCCGCCAGCATTAAAGCGCGAACGCGGTAGCGTTCTACTACAATTTTGGCGTAATGCTCGATATTCGATAACGTAGGCACCCACTCGGCTAACTGCGTTACATATACCTTCGCTTCCTCCGGCGTGGAAAAAATTTCGGCTTCTTGCACGGCAGCCAGCAGCGTGACAAAGTCCACCGCACCGCTTTCAGAGTAGAGCCTTGCAATTTCCTCAAAAATTGCGCCGTTGTTTTTATAATAAAACATTTTCGGCTCCAACATGCCGGCCACTTTTACAAACAGGGTACTGTCTACAATTAAAGCGCCCAGCACAGCCTGTTCAGCCTCCATGCTGTACGGCAGATTCAAGCCCATTGCATCCAAAGAAACACTTGTTTCTCCCGCCATTTTGTCTCTCCTTTCGCTTGCGTGTCATCAACTTCAAAGCATCCGAGGCGACACCTCTTGGCAAAACGGGAAAACAAGGCCCGCCGAATGCTTCGGCGCGCCCTGCCCCTTACTCCACCACGGAAACTTTAATTTTTGCCGTCACCTGCGGATAAATTTTCACTTCAATTTCAAACGTACCGAACGTTTTGATGTCGCTGTCCAGCACAATTTTTCGTTTGTCCACCTGCTCGCCCAAGTTTTTAGAAACTGCCTGTGCAATATCCTTTGCCGTAACCGAACCAAACAAGCGGCCGCCCTGACCCGCTTTGGCCTGAATAGACACGGTTTTGCCCTCCAAGCGCGCCGCAACAGCCTTAGCCTGTGCCAGCTCCTCTGCTTTGTGATGCTCCTGTGCCGCTGCTTTGGTTTTCACCTCATTGACAGCCGCCGCATCGGCAGGTACCGCCAGCTTGCGCGGAAACAAAAAGTTTCTTGCATAGCCGTCGGAAACCTCATACATGCCGTCTTTTTTACCGATGCTTTTTACATCTTGCTTCAATACTACTTTCATGTTTCTCTCTCCTTTATCCTCGGGGCTTCTTGCCGCATCCACAGCCAAAGCTTTTACGGACACCGCCCCGTTTATCGTTTGCAATTTAAGCTTTTACCAATTGTTTGGCCTGCTCTTTTTTCTGTTCTTCTCGATATTGGGCAATCGCTTCCAAAATCTTTTGGCGAGCCACCTCAATGGACATATCTTTCAGCTGAGCGCCCGCCATCGTTAGGTGTCCGCCGCCGCCCAGCTTTTCCATAATCAGCTGAACATTCACTTCACCCATGCTGCGCGCCGAAACGCTGATTTGATTGCCCACATTGACCGCCACCACACTGGCCTGTATGCCGTTAATCGTCAGCAGGTCGTTAGCCGCCTGAGGAATGACCACATCCATCTCCGGCGGCAAATCGGCCGAGCAAACCACAGCACAGCCCATATACATCTCGGCTTGCGTGACCAGCTGTGACTTATAGGTGTAATCCTCCAGCGAGGAATTAAACAGCTTTTTCACTGCCTGTGTCTGTGCGCCCATTCGGCGCAAATAGGCTGCCGCCTCGAAGGTTCGCACGCCTGTATGAAGTGCAAAATTGCGCGTATCCAACGTTATGCCGGCCAAAAGCGCCTGCGCCTCTTGAGGGGTCAAGCGGTTTTGCCTATCGCCTTCCACATATTGCAGCAGCTCCGTCACCAGCTCTGAGGTGCTGGACGCATACGGCTCGTGATAAAACACCACGCAATCCTCAATATGGCCGACACACTTTCGATGGTGGTCGATTACCACCACATTTTTTGCACGCCGGTAAAGGTCTTCCGCTTCCAGCAGATACGGCAAGTGGGTGTCGACAATAATTAAAAGGGTATCGGCATGAAGATGGCCGCTCGCCTGTTCCGGCGGCAAAAACTCAACACTGCCTGCCGCTTTCATTTCGTCAATGAGGTTCCCTGCCAGGGTTCTGTCTCGATTGACCACCACAGCGGCCTTTTTCTGACAGATTTTCGCAAAACGAACCATGCCGACTGCCGCACCGATTGCGTCCAAATCCGACATTTTATGCCCCATCACAAGCACATTGTACGACTGCGCAATCAAATCACGAATTGCCGCAGAAACAATACGGCTGCGCACCTTGCTTCGTTTTTCCACGCTGCGCGAAACGCCGCCGAAGAACGTAAAGCCGTCCGCACTTTTGACAGCGGCTTGGTCACCGCCGCGGCCGAGCGCCATATCCAAGGCCTGAGCCGCCATCTTTTCCCCTTCGGCCAAAGAATCCGCCCCACGGCCTACGCCGATCGACAAGGTGACAATCGTATTATCTGCATCTGCGCCGAAGGTTCTCACGGTATCCAAGACGGAAAAGCGCGAACGCACAATCTCCTGCATGTGGCGTTCTTCCACAACCGCCAAATATTTAGAGGCGGAAATGTGGCGCATAAAGCCCGTGGTTGCCCCAATAAACTGATCCAGCGCATTTTCCACGTCATTCATAATCCGTGCGCGGTCAGTTTCCTTCATTTCCTTCAGCAGCTCATCATAAGTGTCAATGGTGATCAGCATAACGCTCGGACGAGAAGCCGCATATTCGTCACGGACATTCAGCAAATTGGTTTCATCCACCACATACAACACGCGCATTACATCATTTTTAGAGCAAAACACGCGGCAGCGCCGGCCATTGACCGTCAGCTCCTGTCCTTCGGGCTGCACCACCTGCTCCAGCCGAAGCTGGGGCATCAAATCTGCCAAGGGCTGCAAACACATTTCCTGCCCGTCGGCAATCCCATTCAAAAAGGCATCGTTATACCAGACAATGCGGTCTTCTTCTGCAACAACGACAGGCAGGGTTAAGCTTGCCAAGCTGCTTTGTGCGGCTGTCCCCGCATCTGCGCCGCGCAAAAACCGGCCGGAGGCCTCGCGAAACCGACGCAGCCCCGTGTACAGCCAAAGAAGCACCAGCACCAAAAAAATCACAATGGGAACAATCCACATCGGTTTCAGCACAGCCAGCATGATGCACATTGCCACACACGCAAGCGTTAAAAATATCAAAAGCGTATCCAGTGCAATCAATCGCTTTTTCATCTTCCCACACCTTCCGACACCAAACCGCCATGTTCCGGCATTTGTGTCTGAATCAAATCTCCATGATAATCGGCAAAATCATCGGGCTGCGCTTTGTTTTGCGGTACAAATAAGAGGAAACCGTTTCCCGAATTTTCATTTTGACAGTGCTGTGATCCAGCATTTCGCGGCGGTTTAAGCCGCCCAGCATCTCCCGCACAGCGCTGCGCGCACCCTCCAGCAGCTCCTCGCTCTCGCGCACATATACAAAGCCGCGCGTCACGATGTCCGGCCCCGCCAGAACCATACCGGACGAGCCGTCTACCGTTGTCACGACAATCACCAAACCGTCTTCGGACAGGTGGCGGCGGTCACGCAGCACCGTGCTGCCTACATCGCCAACGCCAAGGCCGTCTACCAGCACAGCACCGGCAGTGACGCTTTCCTCGACCGTCAGCCCATCGGCCGAAAGCACAATGCAGTCGCCCGTCTCTCCGATATAAATATTCTCTTTGGGAATTCCAACCGCGGCCGCCGTCATAGCGTGCTTTTTCAGCTGCTTATACTCGCCGTGCACCGGCAAAAAGTATTGCGGATTCGCCAGGGTTAATACCAGCTTTTGCTCCTCCTGGCAAGCATGACCCGAAACGTGTACATCGTACATCGACTCGTAAATCACCTGCGCTCCCAGCTTGAGCAGCCCGTTGACTACCTTCGTCACCATTTTCTCATTGCCGGGAATCGGCGTTGCGGAAATAATGATGAAGTCGCCTTCCCCAATCCGCACATTGCGGTGGCTGGCGCTGGCCATACGCGACAAAGCACTCAGCGGCTCCCCTTGGCTGCCTGTTGTGATCAGAACCACTTTTTCGGGGGGATACTGGTTAATTTCCTCAATGCTGATCAGCGCATTTTCCGGCGCGTGCAGATACCCCAGCTCCAGTGCCATTTCCGTATTATTGACCATGCTTCGGCCGGAAACAGCCACTTTTCTGCCGGAAGCAACCGCCAAATCAATAATCTGCTGAATCCGGTACAAGTTTGATGCAAAGGTTGCAATCACAATGCGCTGACGTTCTGCGCGGCGGAACAGTGCCGCAAAGCTCTCGCCCACTTTATGCTCCGTTGCGGTAAAACCGGGACGCTCCGCATTTGTGGAATCGCTCAGCAAGGCCAACACGCCTTTTTTGCCGTATGCAGCAATCGTGGCAAGGTCTGTCGGGCCGCCGGAGATCGGCGTATAGTCAATCTTAAAATCGCCTGTTTGCAGAATGACGCCCGCGGGACACTCAATCGCAAAGCCAACGGCATCGGGGATGGAGTGATTGACGTGAATGGGTTCAATCACGAAACAACCCAGCTTAAAACGGCGCGACGGCGTAATTTCATGCAGCGTTGCGGAGGAGGCCAAGCCGTGTTCCTCCAGCTTGTTTTTAATCAGGCCAAGCGTAAGGCGCGTGGCATAAACGGGTACTTGAAAATCACGCAGCAAGTACGGCAGCGCGCCAATGTGATCCTCGTGGCCGTGGGTAATCAAAAGGCCCTTGATTTTGTCTTTGTTCTGCAAAACAAAGGTAAAATCGGGAATGACAAGGTCGATGCCGAACATCTCGCTGTCAGGGAATACCAAGCCGCAGTCTACCAGCAGCATATCTCCTTCACACTCATACAGTGTGATATTCTTGCCTACTTCTCCAAGGCCGCCCAGCGGGTAAATTTTCACCTGCTTTGCCTTCGCAGCGGAAGGACGGCGGCGGCGCTGTCCATAGCCCTTTTGGGGACGCAGCCTGCCGCTGCCCGCATCTCTGGTGCGTTCCGGCAGTGCCGTCCCCTGTGCCGCAGACTGCGCACGCATCATCCGGCGCGGACGCTGCTGCTTTGCACCGGCATTTTGCCCTGCTTGCGCCTGTGTGCGCCCGGGCTTTCGCGCCGTATGCTTCTCCGACTGCGGACGTTGTACTTGATTCATTTGTTCCATAAATCCTCCTGTATCATAAATTCATATACTCTCAACAAATCCATGCGAACAGACGCTGCGCTCACATCGCGCTCTCGTTTGCCATTCCGCGCTTTGGCGTCTGGTAACGCCCTGCTGCGCGTGGCTGGTTTTCTTTCGCATTTTGTTGCTTTTCAAGGCGGCGAAAGCAATTTTCTTTCGGCGCGCCCTCAACGAAAACAGATATATTCAGTTAATAGCTTATCTTTTTCCGGCAGTTTTGTCAAGCGCTCCCCTTTTTATTCCGTCTGTGCATAAGCTTGCGCTTTTTTATTTACATTTTCCTTTTTTTCACTTATAATAAAGCCTGTCGGCTTTGTTCTCCGCGGGAGCTTTCTGAAAACAAAAAGCGCCCTGGAAAACCATGAAAATCAGTCGACAGCATGTGAGGTGACTTTTTGAAACAAGTGAATGTTTATACAGACGGCGCGTGCAGCGGCAATCCGGGCCCGGGCGGTTGGGGCGCTGTTTTAGAGTACAAAGGCGTGCGCAAGGAGCTTTCAGGCGGTGAGGCGCAAACCACGAATAACCGCATGGAGATGACGGCTGTCATTCGGGCGCTCGAAGCCTTAACCGAGCCCTGCCATGTCATTCTTTGCAGCGACTCCAAATATGTCATCGACGCACTTTCCAAGGGCTGGGCCAAAAAATGGCGTTCCAACGGCTGGAAGCGCGGCGATAAAAAGCCCGCTTTAAATCCCGATTTGTGGGAACAACTGCTAAACGCCTGCGAGCGTCACACAATGGAATACCAATGGATTAAAGGTCACGCCGGTCATCCCGAAAATGAACGCTGCGACGAATTGGCGGTAGCACAAGCCGCACAGTTCCGTTAAACTAACAGCAATCGTTTTGCTGTGCCTGCGTTGCACGCACACTTTTCCCGCTTTGCAAGAAGAAAATTTGCGCAAAATTACGATTTTTTGATTTCGCTCTTGCAAATAATACCACACTGGTATATATTATTCAATAAAGGAGCGGCCTTTCACCGCTTTTAGGGGCTGTTGGAACGAGGGGTTCTAAACACGCTCTAACAAAGAAAGAAGGTATTTTTGTGGATTCGATTATTTATCTGGATAATGCGGCTACCACTCCTGTGGTACAGCCCGTCATTGATGCTATGGTGCCTTATTTTGGCGAGCACTACGGCAACCCTTCCAGTATTTTTTATTCGGTTGGCTCTCAAGCCGGCAGCGCACTGAGCGCAGCGCGCGAAAGCGTGGCCAGAAACTTGGGCTGCGAACCTTCCGAGGTGTTTTTTACCAGCTGCGGCTCGGAAGCCGACAACTGGGCGCTCAAGGGTACGGCACACCGCCTTGGCGCAAAAGGCAAAAAGCATCTCATTACTTCCTGCATTGAACACCACGCCATTCTGCATACCATGAAGGCGCTGGAAAAAGACGGCTTTGAGGTCACCTATCTGCCGGTTGACAACGAGGGCTTTGTAAACCCCGCTGATGTAGAAGCCGCAATTCGCCCGGACACGGCGCTCGTTTCCATCATGTTTGCAAACAATGAAATCGGCACCATCGAACCGGTAGAGGAAATTGCCGCCATCTGCCACAAGCATAACGTGTGGTTCCATACGGATGCCGTGCAGGCTGTGGGCGCTGTTCCCATTCATTTTAAAGAAATGGGCTTTGACATGCTCAGCTTGTCCGCCCACAAGTTTAACGGTCCGAAGGGCGTCGGCGCGCTGATTGTCCGCCGCGGCATTATGCCGGATATTTTAATTGAGGGCGGCGCACAGGAGCGCGGCCGGCGTGCCGGTACCGAGAACCTTGCCGGTATTGTCGGTATGGCAAAAGCACTGGAAATTGCTGTGGGCAGCTTGGAGGAAAAAGCGAAAAAGCTTTCTTCCATGCGCGACGCATTGCAGCGCCATATTGAAACGATGCCCGATGTGACCATCAACGGCACAAAGAGCAACAAACGCTTGCCCGGAACTCTCAACGTCAGCTTTGAGGGCGCGGAAAGCGAAAGCATTTTGCTGTTTTTGGACATGAGCGGTATTTGCGCTTCTTCGGGTTCTGCGTGCGCCTCCGGCAGCTTAGACCCCAGCCATGTCTTAATGGGAATCGGCCTTTCCCACGCCTTGGCCAACTGCAGCGTCCGTTTCTCATTTGGTGTGCAGAATACCCCCGAACAAGTGGAAACCGTTTGCAAGGCTTTGGACGCAGCCGTGGCGGAGGTTCGCCGCCGCAGCGCGATTTACGGATGATTGACACTCTTTTCGTTTGTCAATGATTCCAAGGAACAATTTTAAATAAAGAAAGGATTTTTCTTATGTATAGCGAGAAAGTAATGGAGCATTTTAAGAACCCGCACAATTTGGGCGAATTGGAAGACGCAAACGGCGTTGGCGAAGTGGGCAACGCAAAATGCGGCGACGTAATGAAAATGTTTTTGAAAATTGAAAACAACGTAATCCAAGACGTAAAGTTTAAAACTTTTGGCTGCGGCGCTGCTATTGCAACGTCCAGCATGGCTACCGATCTGATCAAGGGCAAGACCATTGATGAAGCTCTCAAGGTGACCAATAAAGCCGTTGTGGAAGCACTGGAAGGTCTGCCCCCCGTAAAGGTGCATTGCAGCGTGTTGGCCGAGCAGGCAATCAAAGCAGCTTTGGCAGATTATTATCGCCGCCAAGGGGTTGACCCCGAACCGATTATCGGCAAAATGGAAGAGGACTGCCACCACTGTGACCACGGCTGCTGCGAGGTGTAAATATGTCGGACGCAATTGCAGCAGGCAGCCAGTTTGGAACCTTTGAAAAACAGGATAAAATTTTAGTGGCTCTTTCCGGCGGGGTGGATTCCTCCGTCACGCTTCAAATTCTGCGGGATCAGGGGTTTGACGTTTCGGCAGTCGTTATCCGCTTTTCTCCGGCACATGATAAAGCCGTAGAAGCCGCAAAAGAAGTTGCACAGCAGTTAAATGTCCCCTTAACCGTTGCGGACTGCACCGATTTGTTTGAGGAGTCTGTGATTGGGCCGTTTTGCCAAAGCTATTGCGATGGAGAAACTCCCAGCCCGTGTGTGATGTGCAACCCGCTGGTCAAGTTCCGCGCCCTTTGTGAAGCTGCGGACGAGATGGGCATTGAGCTGATTGCCACCGGGCACTATGCCCGCGTGGAGGAGCGCGACGGAATGTACTATGTGGCAAAAGCAGTCAGCGAAGCACGCGACCAAAGCTATATGCTGTACCGCTTGCCGCAGGAGGTTCTGCGCCGTCTGTGTCTGCCGCTGGGCGAGTTCCACAAGGAAGATATTCGCGATATGGCACGCGACCTTGGCCTTGCCAGCGCTGAGACGCCGGACAGTCAGGAAATTTGCTTTATTCCTGACGGTGACTACGCCGCCTTTATCCAAGCGCGTGGCATTGCGGATAAGCAGGGACGCTTTGTCGGGCCGTGCGGCGAGGATTTGGGCGCACACAAAGGTGTATCACACTATACCGTAGGCCAGCGCAAAGGATTGGGAATTGCCTATGGAGAGCCGGTCTTTGTAAAACGGATTGAGGCTTCCGGCAATATTCTTTTGGCGAAAAGCGGCGATGAGTTTTTCCATGGCGTTGTTTTGTCGGACGTGTTCCGCACAGACGGAACATCCTTTGCGCCGAATGAACGCTTTGAAATTAAAATTCGCAGCCGTGCTGTCCCTGCTCCCTGCCAAGTGATTGGGATGGAACAGTCTATGCTGACAGTCGCATTTGCAGAACCTCTGCGCGCCCCCGCACCGGGTCAGTCCGCCGTCTTTTACGATGGCGATCTTGTTATCGGCGGCGGTGTGATTCGAGAGATTTTAGAGGAACTTTCAACAGAATAACCGACGATAGAAAAACCGTGGATGTCAAGCAATGCATCCACGGTTTTGTTGTTTTGTACTATCTTAATTTTTGAGGCGGTAAACTGTTTCGCCATCCTTAATCGTTTGCAGAACGCAAATCTCCCGAATGGTTTCTTTCGGTACTTTTGTAGGGTCTTTGTCCAGAATGATCATATCTGCCTGCTTGCCCACGGCCAAGCTGCCCTTTTTGCGTTCCTCAAAATATTGATAAGCTGCATGAATGGTGACGGCTTTCAGCGCATCCCAGACATCAATGCACTCCTCTTTCCCCAGCTGTACACCATTTTTCGTGATGCGATTGACAGCACACCACACCGTTTCCAGCATGTTGGGTTCAATGACCGGAGAATCCTGGTGGAAAGTAAACTTCAGCCCTTCTTTCAGCGCAGAAGCTGCACAGCTGATCCGCTGTGCACGCTCAAGCCCTAAGTTGCGCAAATGCACATCGCCCCAATGATAAACGTGTGCCACAAAAAAGGACGGCATCATACCAATTTGCTTCATGAGCGGAAGCTGGTCGGGGCGGAGGGTCTGCGCATGAATCATAACCGGGCGGATATCCGGCGCATCATCCAGCTGACCGGAAGCACGGTTAAAACAGTCGAGGTATTGCTGTGCGGCAGCATCACCGTTGCAGTGTGCCAGCAGCTGTCTGCCCTCTTTTAAACTGCGTGCAATCTGTTTGGTCAACTGCTCGTCCGTCATCGTCGGGTAGCCGCACTCCCCTTCCCCACCTTCGTAGGGCTTTGTCATCCACGCTGTACGCGCTTGCGGAGAGCCGTCCAAAAAGACTTTATATCCGCCAATCTTCATGTGGTCTTGATAACGGTCCATATGCGATGCAAATTTTTTGAGAAAAAGCTCGGAACTTCTGAGGTCGGCATAGGCAACTAAATCTAATTTGAGCAATTTCTTTTTGCACAAAAGCTCAAACATGCCCGTCATAACATCCATCACCATGCCTTCCTGCATGGTGGTAATGCCGTAAGAGGCATACCGGTTTTGAGCGTCGAGGTATGCCCCCTCCAACTCCTCCGGCGTAGGCATTGGAATCTTCTGCATTGCCTCAATCAACGCATTTTCCTCTAAATATCCGGTTAAACGACCGTCTTTCTGTTCAATTTTTCCGCCTTCTGGGGCAGGAGTGTTTTCATCAATTCCAAGCGCTTTCAAACCACAGGTGTTCAATACACCGGTATGCCCTGATTGATGCTCCAGTAACAGAGGATTCTCCGGCGCGGCTTCGTCTAGTATCGCACGGTCGGGCACAGCATGTTCTTGCAGCCGGTTGTGGTCAAAACCCTTGACGGTAATCCACTTGCCCTTGGGGGGCTTTTTCTGCTCAATAAATGTGCGAATTGTCTGCGCAATTTCAGAAAATGTCTCGCAATGCTCCACAGAGGGCTGCAAGAGAGAAATCGCATAGCTGGTAAAATGGCTGTGCGGATCAATAAAGGAAGGCATCAAAATGCTCCCCTTGAGGTCAATCAGCTCTGCCCCTTGTGCTTCTTCCATAAAGTCCTCGCAGCGCCCCACCGCCGTGATGACACCATCTTCTGTCAATAAAGCATCCGCAGTCGGCGCCCGATCCTCCATCGTCAAAATAGTTCCGCCAAAATAAAGCCGCTTTTTCATGCTGTTTCCCTCCGTTTCATAAAGACTTCCTGAAGCCTCTTGGCTACTATCTGTATTTTGAGTTAAATTATACAGCTGCCATCATGGTAAATCAAATGAAAGCCGTATAACACAGGTCTGGTATGTAAAGTAATTCATACCGCCTTTTTGCTCTTTTCCTTTTACTTCGCCGCCGTTGTTTGACCTTGCTGCACACCTTCGGTGCTTTCCGGCTTAAACAAGATTTTCACCGTAGCGAACATAATTTTTAAATCTTCCGCAAAATTCGGATTTGCTATATACATCAAATCCATCTGCAATTTATCATAGGGTGTTGTATTGTATTTACCATACACCTGCGCATAGCCCGTCAAGCCTGCTTTCGCCTGTAAACGCAGAGAAAACTCCGGCAATGTTTCCTCATACTGTACCGCAATCTCCGGGCGCTCAGGACGCGGCCCGACAAAGCTCATATCCCCCATAAAGATATTGATAAACTGCGGCAGCTCATCAATGCGGCACTTTCTGATAAACCGACCCACCGGAGTAATACGATCATCACTGGAACCGCTGGAAAGACGTGCCACCCCATCCTTCTCTGCGTCCACACGCATACTGCGAAATTTCAGCACGTCAAACGTTTTTCCATCTTTTGTCAAACGGCACTGACGATAAAATACCGGCCCTCCGTCGGTCGCTTTAATCGCAATCGCCACACACAGCATCACCGGCGACGAAATGATCATCGCCAGTGCCGATACCACAATATCAAATGCACGCTTCACCAGCAAATACTCCGGGTTTGGATTGTAACGCTCGGCCAGCATCATCGGCAAGTGGAACATGTGCATCTGCTTTGCTCCGCTCATCAGCACATCTCCGATTTTCGGAATCAAATATACTTGAATCCCATTTGCAATGCAGTGCTTCAGCACAATATTTCTTTCGTGTGAAGAAATCTCACACAAAAAAACAGCTTCCACATCTTCTAAAATTTCCAAATTGTTCGTAAACGCCGTTTGAAAATCCGAACTGGCAACTACATTGAATTTCTTTTGCAAGCCATACTCGGCAATTAAATTTTCAAAATTCTCTCTTTTTTCGTAAATAATCGCAGTCTTTTTCGCCTGAAAATGGTGAAAATACCACCGGTTGCTCGAATACGACCATAGCGCAGACAGAGCGCCTTGCACAATTAACGCACAGAATAACGGCCAAACCGCCGGAAAGTGCCTGGTTAAAATCCAGATAATGACGTACATAATGATATCCGAAATGCCCGCAGCCAAAATCTGAGACATCACCAGCTCGGAACTAGGGCTGAGAGAAACACGGAACGCTTCGTAAATGCGCCCGTAGGTAACATACAAAATTGCAAATAAAGCAACGATCAAGAAGTTTCCCTTTCTATAAAAAGGTGCTGCTATTTCATCGGCGTATGCCAAATACCAACAAATTCCAAAGGGCAGCGTGAGCAGCGCTACATTCAGCAGCTTCAGCATTCTCAAAAGTGTGTTATATCGCAAGCTTTCCATAAAGCGGTTTTTTTCTTCCTTTCCTCTTCTCGCGGATCAATTAAACTGTTCTGCAAACTTTTTCTACATTCAGGTTCCATCTCCATTTTCCACTCGTAACAGCGAAAATTGGAGCGGCGATTCAAAAAGTTATTTTCAACCATATCTAAAAGTTGAAATAACCACATCACTCTGCTTATCTCTTATAGTAACATATATCGTATTATACACTCTATTCCACCTTTTTTCAATGTCCTCTTATCCCAATTCCACTAAATCTGCATAGATTTCCAAAAACAAACTTAAAATACAAAATTTACATGAAGTTTTTCACTCTTTTATCATAGAATCACCTTTTTAGCCTTTGTTTATCTAATGTTTAGACACACCTTTTTCATTTTTATCAAACTCTTTTCATATTATACTATAAAGTTTCTTTTAATTCAACTTTTTAAGTTTACTTGCTGCATCTAAAAGGGGCACAAATAAATCCTCCACGAATTTACTTGTGACCCTTTTATCCGTTATTCGTTTTTTCTTCCAAGCTGATACGCTTTGACAATTGAAGTAATCACCTGCTCAACGGCATTTAATTGATCTTCAGACAGATCTTCCAGTTTTGCTGCAATACGTGCACAATGGCCTGCATCAAAATTTTCCTGTGAAAAAAGTAAGGAATCCACAGAAACATGCAAAGCCATGCTAATCGTACACAAGCGCTCAATGGAAAGCCCCAAAGCACCTCTTTCTACCGCGGATAAGTTTTTGGGATTGATGTCAAGCAACTCCGCCAATTCGTCTTGCGTATAGCCAGCTTCTTTGCGGGCAAGTTGAATTTTTTGTCCCATTTCTTTTGGTGTATTTCGCTTTTTCATTTGGTATACCTCCTAAACTTAGTATGACTAAATGAAAATTGAATAAGAACACTTTATAAAGTAGAACAAAAATAAGCTTTTTAAATTGATAAGTTTGTTCTAAAAGCAATATATAATGCACTTATCGCAAATTCAACCAAAAGCATTGGGATTAAAAACCCTCTTACCTTTATAAAGTAGTACAAAAACTATCATATCACAGAGCCTTCAAGCTTTTGCGAAAAAAAATAAAAAAATTTCAGAAAAAGTGTTGACATTTATGTGTGAGGCTGTTATAATAAACAAGCAGTCAGGAAAGCGGAGCACACGGAACCGCTAACCGGGTTGCAAAATTAAATTAAGAAATACTCAGCACACCCTTTTATTTGGGGGTATAGCTCAGCTGGGAGAGCGCTTGAAGCGGTTACACACCCCTCAACAAAACTAAATAAATGTTCTTTCCCACATCTGGGGGTATAGCTCAGCTGGGAGAGCGCTTGAATGGCATTCAAGAGGTCAGCGGTTCGATCCCGCTTATCTCCACCATCTCAAGGGAAAGAATTTTTCCTCGCTTCCGAAAGGAGGCGAGGTTTTGTTTTTTATGCGGTAATCATCACAATGTCCAGCCCTTCACAGAACTATGTAAAGTCAATGTTGAAATCAATGTGCAGCTTGTAGTCGCGGAATCCCTCTACCCGCTTTATCAAACAGCTCACGATCATTTTCTTTGCCTCTATGGTGGCTGTGTAGCTCGTCTGCCCGTCACAGTCGGTTTGTTTGCGGGTTTTGCCGCAGCAGATACACCGCCTTATCAAAGATGATACGCACCACAGCGGCTTCGGTTGCATTGACCACCAGATTATAGAGTTCATGCTTTCACTTATTAAAACGCTCGCTTTTTACAAGGTCATAGCCGTATGGAGCAAGGCCGCCGCCGTCAACCAGCTGGCCTAAATAGTGACTTTCCGAATGCGTCTGCTAGACGACGGCTTTTTTCTTTTGCCGTCGTCCGGCAGAATGTTATTCAATATTCAACTCAATGCTTCCAGTAAAGTCCTCACACTCAATGCCGATATAATTTCCACCATCAGGAAGTATAATTGTGTCACGATAAGTTCCGGTTGTTTCAATCAAAGTGACTGCTTCATCAGAGCCCGAAACCCAAAATACTTTTGCAGTACCTTCCGTAACTTCCAAATTGCAATCAATAGACAGCTCCTTACCGGCTTCTCTCTTTATGGAAGTTCCTCCAAACAAATACTCTGTATCTGAAAAATTCTCATAATCAGCCGTATAAGTTCCCGTGTAATCATCAATCCCTTTTTCTTTTGTTCCCTCCAAAGATAACTTTCCTGTAAGCTCTATGGCTCCAACCGACTGAATGATATTATTATAATGATCAAGAATTTCATTTTTGGAACAGCCAGAAAGCATAAAACTTCCCACAAGAATGAATGCGAATACTAAAACTATTTTCTTCATAAAATCATCACCAGCCTTTCTTTGGTGCTGCCTTTTTAGTATTTTTCTTTGTTTGAGTTACTTCTCGCTCTTTCATCCACAAAATCAAGATGGCAGAAATAACGACAGCAAGCACAAGGCTGCAAGAACAGATTCCGATATTCCAGTTGACCGCGGTATCATAGCTGCGGTAGCCTACCATACCAAGGCTTGCGGTAATCGGATAGAAGTTTGCTAATGTCATATTTCCTGCGGCAAACATCCCTCCATATCCATAGACAAAAGCAATGATTACACCAACTAAAAAGCTGCCTGCTCTCCGACAAGTAAGAGCGATAATTGGCAGAACCGCAAGATATAAAAAGAAATTAACTGCGGTAATCTGCAAGGTTGCTTTTAGAGCTAAGGAAATCTCAAAGCCGGGAAATCCCACAATTATTTCCGCTATGATTGTAAACAGACTGCATATCAGTCCAAAAATAATAGACAATACGCCGCACGCAATCAGTTTTCCAATCAGCAGTTTCTTAAAAGAGATTGGCACAGTCAGAATATTTTTCAATGTGTCATCCGTCTGCTCACGAGAAATCATATATCCAGCAATTAGGCTAATACACATTGGGAAAATCATGGACATATTATTTTTGATGACCTGTTCTGTAAGATAGGCGAAATCCCAAACAGAACCATCATTCGCCATCGAGGTAAACAAGGTCAGCAGGACGGATAGGAGCATGAGCGCAACGCCCGCCCAAAGGATATGATACCTTTTCAATTTATAAAATTCTGTTTTTACAATGCGAACCATGTTTATTCTCCCCTTTGCTTATATAATCTGTCAATCAGCAGGAACGAAACGATTGCCATGACCCCAAGAATGAGTACAGCTTGAAATGTTGAAGGAATTAGCCCTGTCATTTGCTCCAAGTCCATTTTTATTCCATGAGCCGCCATATCTCCTGCACTCCAAAATGTAGTCAGTGGTGTGGGCAGAAGCCATAATATGGTTTTAGGTAAAGTGTCAAACAACGCCGCGGCACTCATATTCAGAACGCTGTAAAAGATACACAGCAAAATGGAAAAAACATAGGTCTTACTAAAAAAGACAACGAGGACAATCAACGGGAGTGTTCCCGCCGTAATAAAAATTCCTGTTTCAACCGCCAAAAACAATTTATATCCTATTCCATAAACTTCTGATGTTCCAAATCCACAAAGAATTGTTGCAATAGTAGAAGCAACACAAAAAACAATTCCAAAGAGAAACAGGACAATAATTTTTGCAAGCACCATTTGCGTGCTGGTTACGGGAATAGTACGCAGATTTTTGAATGTATCATTGTCGCGTTCCATAAAAAACAGGATAGCGGCAATCACTCCGAGAATGCAGGGCAGTAAGAACTGAATACCATAACCCAACACCATATTAAAAAGTGCGTCGAAAGCATCTGTCGGATCCGTATATCGCTCCATCATAGAAGGTGTTGTCATCAGATAGGTCAACGGGATCGGAAACAGGAAAGCGGCCAAAATAATCAACGGAATAAATTTCTTCCGCTTTAATTTCAAAAATTCGCATTTGATTAGTTTAAGCAATTCCTTCGCCCCCTGTCACACGCTTGAAGTAATCTTCAAGGCTTTCTTCACAGGTATGCGCTTCCGATACCTCCAATCCATTTTCTACAAAGGCAGTTACAATTTTCCGCACCGGCAGATTAAGGTTGTACAGGCGCAGATTGTGGTCGTCCTGTATAGAGAAATGATTTTCACGGAAAGTACATTCCAAAATTCTTGCTGCCTGTGCAGTATCAGAGAGCGTAAACCGGATATGCTTACTGCTTTTTTGCTCCAGCTCAGCAAGGCTTTCTTCTTCCAGCAATGCGCCGTGGTCGATAATTCCAATATCGTCAGCCAGCAAGGAAATCTCCGAAAGAATGTGACTGGAAATCAAAATGGTTTTTCCTCTTGCGTCGCACAGTTCCCGAATAAAGGAGCGTACTTCTGCAATACCGATAGGATCGAGACCGTTGATCGGCTCATCCAAAATCAAAAGTTCTGGATCGTGCATAACAGCAAGGGCGATGGCAAGCCGCTGCTTCATACCAAGAGAATACTGGGAAAAGAGCTTTTTATCTTTGTAGGGCAGACCCACCAAATCCAGAGCGTCTTTGATGGCATGATTGTTTGGTACGCCCCGCAGGGTAGCAAAGATACGCAGGTTCTCTGTGCCGGTCAGATTGGGATAAAAGCCGGGGGACTCAATTAGGCTGCCGATACGGGGCAATAACTTCTTTTCATTCCCCTGCAAAGATTTTCCCCAGATTTTAACCGCCCCGGAAGTCGGCTTCGTTAAGCCCAACAGCATTTTCATGGTCGTGGTTTTCCCGGCTCCGTTGCGGCCCAGCAGACCATAAATTCTCCCACGCTTCACATGGATATTTAAGTCAGCTACACTCTTTTGTGAGCCATATTGCTTTGTTAGATTTTTTGTTTCAATGATGTAATTTGTACCCATATTCAAAACCTCCTGTTCTGTAAAGTATTCTATCACATCAACCTTGCATGAACCTTGCCGCAACCTTGCATTAACCTTGCAATTTGCAACGAGCAAAACGACAAAGGTTCCCGCCATACAGACGGGAACCCGCTTAAATCTCCAAAGGAAAAAGTAATATAAATGCAGTTCCTTTTCCCGGAAAACTTTCAACCGTTATGCTTCCGCTCATCTTTTCTACAAGCTGATGGACAATAGAAAGGCCAAGACCGCTGCCTTTTTGGGATCGGCCTTTATCACACTTATAAAGCCGTTCAAATATGTGTTTCAAATCTTCTTTCTCAATTCCTACGCCATTATCCGCCAGCAGCAGTTCCATGTTAGTTTCCTTCATTGATAGGGCGATTTTGATTTTGTTCGCATGGCTGTGAGCCATTACATTTTGAATAAGGTTATTGATAATCCTCATATAGCTGTCCATATCCAATCTTACCCGGACAGGCTGTTCAGGAATATCAATATCATAATCAACCTGTTTATCCTCAAAAATCGGTATCCAGTCAATCAGGATATTTCTTGTCAGCTCGGCAGCCTCAACGCTCTGGATCTCCAAAGCAAACTCGTCAGAATTTAACTTAAACCAGTCAAAGAGCACATCAATATATTCTTTCAGATCGTGGGCTTTCCGGCGGGCGGTTTCGATATAATCATCCCGGTCTTTTCCTGTGACAAGCCCCTTGTGTGCAGCATCAAGATACCCGATCAGAGTGGTAAGGGGCGTCCGAACATCGTGGGAAAGGCTCGTCATAAGCTGGCGGTTAGTTTCTTCTGCCTGCCGTACAGTCGAAAGTCTGCTTTCATAGGCCACAACAATCTCATTGATTTGATAAGCAAGAGGGGCTACCAGTTCATTTGCTTCAGACAAGATACGCCGATTACCATTTCCATTTTTCACATCCATCAGAGCATCGGTCATTTCTGCTATTTGCTTTTGTACGCGCCGAATGAGAACGAGGGCAGTCAGTACAGCCAAAACAGCAATCAAAATGGAAAAGAAAATGATGATTTCCATACCGGCTAAACCTCCTTATTAAAGCGATAGCCAATTCCTTTGACCGTTTGGATATACTTTGGACTGGAAGGACTGACTTCCAATTTTTTACGAAGTCGGCTGATAATCGCCATAATGTTGCTATCATCATAGAAATATTCTTCGCCCCATACTTCCTCGCAAATCTGCTGTTTGGTCAAAATTTTTCCTTGATGTTTGGCACAGTATAGGAGCAGATCAAATTCCTTTGGCGGAAGTTCAAAAGTGCCGTTTGCCGTCGTGACAGAACGATTTTCAAGGTCAATCTGCAATCCGTCAAAATCCAGTTTTTGCATGGTTTCGGCTTGATGATTAAAGCGAGTGTAGCGGCGAATGAGCGAAAGAATACGAGCAATTAGTTCATCCATATCAAACGGTTTTGTCAGATAATCATCCGCCCCAGCCCGTAAACCCCGCACTTTGCAAATGCTGTCATTTTTGGATGTTAACATCAAAATCGGCAGGCTGTTCTCTTTGCGGATTTCTTCCAGCGTTTCAAAGCCGTCCATACCGGGCATCATCACATCCAGCACCACAAGCTGATACTCTCGCTCTTTCAATTTTTGCAAACCCTCTTTTCCGGTATTACAAAAATCGGCTTGTATATTTTCCGTTTGCACGCTGCGTTTAATCAAAGCACATAGTTCTCTGTCATCATCTATAATCAAAATTTTATTCATGGCGCAACTCCTTCCCTTGTTTTGTCTGAACATCAATCGGCTTCTCCGCAGTTTTGGGGAGCAGGCAAACACCGGCCATCTTCACAGCGTCGGGAATACGGCCTCCGGCACAATAATCATTTACTCTACGAGGTGTTGCGCCCCACTTTTCGGCAGCCTCTTTCCATGCCATACAATCCATTTCGCAGCTCTATCCGTTCTATTGTAATTCCTTTGCTCAAACAATACAAGTTAATGAAGGAGAAATAACGCAGCTTGTTAACTCAAATTTCATTGCATTTCCAGAATCCAGCGCGAAAACCAAGAAATGTTCCCCTTTTCACAAGACGTAAAGCGTTGTAAAGAAAGGAGAATTTTACACAGCAGACAGCGTCATGGGAACATAAAAAAGCACCCGGGCGGCATGAGGCCGCACGAGTGCATCAAATTAGATTTTCCTTGATATTGCCGCCAAAACGCACAGATATCCTCAAAGCTTGCTTACCATACAGTGAGGCAAACATTAACCAACCGAATAACGTAAAATCGTTTTCCATTTTTCTTTTGCCGTTCTGTTCACGTTATTCAAATAAATTTCTCTGTGCTGTTCCTGGTTCCATTGCAAGTGATTTTCGCTTGCAAATTGTTTCATTTTTTCAAAGGAAGCAGGCTCATCATCAAAAGCGCCGATGTGCAAACATTCGATGCACTCGCCGTTTTGCTTTCGCGCAAAATACACTTTCTCCCAAAGCGGAGAGGGCTTCTTTCTTTTCACTTGTTCCAGTGCTGTGATAACCATTTTTCCGCTGATCCATTCCGGCTGGCAAATCATGAGGGTGTATTGCAAATGCTCTTTCCGAAACTCGCCGCCTTGCGGCAGACGCCAAATTCCTTCTAAAGGATACACCGCAAAATCATCTATCTCGGTTTTTAAATCTCCGTTTTTGATAGCGGCCTTATAGTTCATTTTAATGGTATAAGCGAGCGAAAAAAGCGCAGAAACGCGATGCGAGAAATCCGCATTGTTCGGATTTCCCTTCCCGTCAATCATAATGTAATTTTGCGCCGGAATCAAAACCAAGGCCGGCACCGCCTTGGCCCCATAGATTGTTTTTTCGTGCTTTTTCCATTCGTGTTTCATTGGAAAACCTCCTTTGGTTTTCCTTTAATGTAACACATATAACATGACACCTGTTGTCATGTTTCATATTTTTTAAGTAAGGATTTTAACTTTTGAAGCATTTCTTCGCGCACAAAATCGGGAGAAAGAACCTCTGCAAATTCCCCAAAGGTAAGCAAATAGCTGTACATTCTTTCATTATTCGGCAAGCTTGCCGTGACATATAAATTATTCTCGGAATCCGTCGTGACACGATCGGTAAACTCATCATAAACACGAAACGCAACTTGCGGAGAAAATTTCAAGTCTACCTCAACCGTCGTATCATTTTGAATTTCGGCTTTTATCTTTGGGATTTCATCCGGTTCACGCACAAAGGTTTTCTTAGAAATGACTAAGTCTTTCATTCGAGTTAATTTGAAAAAACGATAGTCGTTTCTCAAAAGGCAAAAGCCGTATAAATACCAATCCTTGCTTTTAAACAGCAGTTTCAGCGGCTTTACAGAGCGATTGCGCTGAAAACCCTTATTGTCAAAATAAGAAAATGCAATGATGCGTTTCTCAAAAATCGCTTTTTTGACGCCGTTAAAAATATCTTGCTGCGCTGTATTTTTGACCCAGTCGGAAAAATCCACTTCAATCCAATCCGTACTTTTCAATTGAAAGAGCGCTGATAATTTAGAAAGCAATTCGTTTGCTATCTCCCCGTCCGTGGCTGTCAGCGCTTGCAGCGCCATCAGTATTTGCTCTTTCTCCTCTTCAAAAAGCAGGGATTTTTCCAAAACATAATCTTCCAACAAAGAAACGCCTCCGCCTTTTCCTTGTGTGGCATAGATGGGAATACCCGCAGCACTAATCGCGTCCAAATCTCTGTAAACAGTTCGTATGGAAACTTCAAATTCCTCTGCTAACTCCGCAGCGGTGGCTTTTCCGTTTTCCAACAGGTAGTACACGATTTTAAAAAGTCTGCTTATCTGCATAGTAACACCTCAGGTTTTATTATACCGAGATAACTTGACAAATCGAATATCATGTTATGTTAGTTGAAAATAAAAAAGCCGCCGCACAAAAAGAAGGTGCCGCAGCATTGCAGCACCTTCCAAGCAGTTTTATCTTTTATAACGGCTTGCCTTTGCCCCCAAGAGACGCAGAAAACAGCATTAGCCTTTCAGCATCCCGTGCTTTTTCAGCAGCGTATTGATGCGCTCGTGCGGGTCAATAACAGCCGAAATCGACATATCATGATTCAGCGCAGAGATGAAGTAAGCGATATACTTGGAGCAATCCACCTCGTGGAACCATTCACGAGTGAGCAGCTCCGGGCGGCGGTAGGTCAGGTTCGTGCCAAACACACCAGCCAGCAAACCGTCCTCATAAGCTTTATCAAAAGCATCCACGCCGTTCGTAAAAATGGCGTAGGTTGCATTGGCAAAAATGCGCTTTGCTCCTTTTTCTTTCAGCGCCACCGCAATATCCAGCATACTCTCGCCGGAAGAAATGATATCATCTGCTACAAAAATATCCTTTCCTTCCACGCTCTCGCCCAAATACTCGTGTGCGACAATGGGGTTTCTGCCGTTTACAATGCGGGAATAGTCGCGGCGCTTATAGAACATACCAAGGTTGACGCCCAAAACAGAAGCATAGTACATATTGCGGTTCATTGCGCCTTCGTCCGGGCTGATCACCATAAAGTGGTCGCGGTCAAAGCTCAAATCGGGAATATCACGCAACAGCGCCTTGATAACTTGATAGGTGGGCATCACATTGTCCAGACCCATCAAAGGCACGGCATTCTGCATACGGGGGTCGTGAGCGTCAAACGTAATGATATTGGATACGCCCATGGTTTGCAGCTCCTGCAAGGCGAAGGCGCAGTCCAAGCTTTCACGATAGCTGCGGCGGTGCTGACGGCTGCCGTACAGCATCGGCATAATCAGGCTGATGCGGTGCGCTTTGCCCGAAGCCGCTTGAATCAGACGCTTAATATTTTGAAAATGATCGTCGGGAGACATCATGTTCTCGTGGCCGAACATTTTGTAACGCAGGCTGTAATTGCCCACGTCCGCCACAATGAACAAATCGTCACCGCGAATGCTGGAGCGAATCAAGCCCTTACCGTCACCGGAAGAAAAACGCGGACACTCACTTTCAATAATGAAGGTTTCCATCTCCACGCCGGCCTCTTTTGCCCACTGGACCAGGTGATGATCGATTTTTTTCGTCAGCTCCTCTGCCCCGGGGGCGGCAATCAATCCCAGCTCTGCGACACGGTTTTCAAAATTGAAAAACTCTTTTGCATCTGCCATTACTTTGGACACTCTCCTTTTATGTTCTTTCCAACGGGTTCCCGTTTGTGGACTTCTTTCATCCAATATTCTAACATAAAAACAGACAAATTTCGCCTATATTTACTGATTTTTTTAATTTTGTTTACTTTACCGTAAAGCCCTTGAAAAAGCGCCCTTTTTTGGGCAAGAGCCACAAGGATTTCCGCGTTTGCCGCTTTATGCCAAAGCGCTTCCCAATGCGCGGCACTGCTCGGCGGCATCCTCGTCCGGTGCACCGCAGCAAATAACGCTGTCATGCGCAAGCACTGCCCCTAAAGAGGCACAGCGCTCCTCCCAAGAACGCATCCACTCGCCGTCTCCCCAGCCGTACGAGCCGAACAAAGCAATTTTTTTGCCCTTTAAATGGCTTTCACACTCGGTAAAAAGCGGCTCAAACTCGCTTTCTTCCAGCTGTTCTGCCCCCATAGACGGGCAGCCGAACGCCAAGGCGTCATAGTTGTCACACTGTTCCGCCGAAAAATCGGATACCGTAAAAAGCTCCGCTTGTGCGCCGGCGCTTGCAGCGCCCTGCATGACCTCTTGTGCCATTGCTTCCGTGTTGCCTGTTCCGCTCCAATAAATTACTGCCATACGAGCCATAAAAAATCAATCCTTTCTTTTTTGTGCGCCTGGGCGTAAGCACCAGACACTTGAATCATTGGTTATTATCGTTCAGCTTATGCCGCCACCGTCAGGCGGTGAAGCGAATACCCTTCGTCAAAGCGCTTGCGGTAAATCAAACTGCATTTTTTATACTGTTCAAAACGGCGTTTGGCCTGCGCTTCATCGGAATACACCTTCCAACAGCCGGAGCATTTGCAGTTTCCCCCACAGTTTTCAATAAACCCCACCACATCCTCTAAGGGATAGCTGAGGAACACGCCAATCTCATGGGGAAAGCATTCGCTTTCCTGCAAGCGGCTTGTCAAATGCGCCAGCATACTTTCGGTATCCATTGCTGCACCGTAACCGTAGCGCGACAGAAAGTGCATTGTTTCTGCCCGGTGAAGCTCCTGCGCAAGTTTTGCGGGGCGGTAGACATAAATCAGCGCTGCGCTTTTGCGCACACGCAGCAGCGTGATGTGAACTCCTTTGGGGTTCAATAGCTGATTATGGCTGTCAATCATCTTTTGCAGCATCTTTGCATCTTGTACAGGACAAGTAAACAAATTTGCGCTTTTTACTCCCGCCAAAGTGGGGGCACAGTGTTGAATTAAATAAAGCTCCAGCATGGTATCACCTCTAATTAGCAAAAGCTAACCTATTGTTAAAAAAATAATAACTATAAGACTTGTTATCGGTCTTTTAAGCGTTTTTGTGGTTAGCTTAAACTAACCTACACCGATAAAATACCATTTTTCCCGCCGCTTGTCAAGTACTTTTTCAGACAGAAAAAACGGACAAGGGCAAAACCCTTGTCCGTTTCAAACTCGTTTTATTTTGCAGAAAGTGCCGCCATCGTGATATAGTTGTACGGCTGGTTGAAGTGCGGCAGGAAGAACAAATCCAACAGCTTGAGCTTGTCAATGGTCAGTTTCTCCTGGATGGCAAGCGAGAACATATGCAGCCCCATCGAAACGTCATAATCCGACATCAGCTGCGCACCCACAATGACGCGGCTGTTTGCATCATAAACAATGCGAACCGTTGTTTTTGTGTTGCCGTTTTCCATAAATCCGGCTTTTTGCCAGTCGGTAAACTCGGTGGTCAGCACCTCCATGCCTTCAGCCTTCGCCTTTTGGGCAGTTAAACCAGTGCTGAACAAGTTCAAGCCCCAAATGGAAATACCGTTAGACCCCTGTACACCCGGGCTTTCCAAATGAGTACCGCAAGCGTTGTGCGCTGCCAACACACCTGAGCGCACCGCGTTTGTAGCAAGTGCAATATAGTCCTCTTTTCCCTTGGCGTTGTTAAAGATGGTTGCGCAGTCGCCCACGGCATAAATGTCCGGGTCGCTTGTTTTTTGGGTTCTGTCTACCAGGTAAGCACCGCGCAGCAATTCCAAATGGTCGCCGCACAAAGCCGTATTGGGCTTGAAGCCAATAGCAAATACCACCATATCCGTATCAAAAGTGCCATTGCTGGTCACTACGCGGGACACTTTTCCGTTTTCACCTTCCACAGCGGTTACTTGGCGGCCAAAGCACAACTCCACGCCGTGCTCGCTGAGGTTCTGCGCCATTTTCTCGCAGAAATCAGCATCGTAATATCCAGAAAGGCAGGTATCCGCACAGTCAATCAAGCGCGTTGCGCGTCCGTTGCGCACAAATGCCTCGGCCAACTCTACGCCAATATATCCTGCACCCACGACAGTGACATGCTGAATGGACGGATTTGCCAGTTTTTCAATCACTTCCTGGGCGTGCTGATAGAGCTTGACCGTCTGCACGTTTTCCAAATCCATGCCGGGAATTTGCGGCAAAATTGGCACAGAACCGGTTGCCAAAATCAGCTTGTCATAGCTTTGCTCGTAATGAGTGCCATCCTCGCCTTCGGCATAAACCGTTTTATTGGCGTAATCCACCTTGGTAACGCGCGTTTTCAGGTGAATGTGTGCGCCTTTTTCGGCCAATTTTTCCTGTGAAGAATAGAACAGCCCTTCAGGGCCACTGATTTGATGGCCAATCCAAAGCGCCATGCCGCACCCCAAAAAGCTAATGTTGGAGTTCTGGTCGAATACATGCACCTCTGCATTGGGATAATTGTCAAGCATGGTGTTGATTGCTGCTGTTCCCGCATGGTTTGCACCGATTACCGCTACCTTCATAACAAAAACCTCACTGTTCCTTTCATTCAGCCGGACGGCTGGTTTGGCAAGCTGTTAAAAATTAGATAAACTTGCTCTGCTTTAAATATACCGCATTGATATAGTTTTGTCAATCCAATTTTTCCCCTTGTTTTTTGTGCAATATTCTCAAAGCAGTGTTTGTTTTCGTTAATGTGCATGAAAACAAATGCCCTTCGTCATCATGATTGCCCGATTTTTCATCGGAACAGCCAAGATTTTTGGAAAAAATTTATATTATCTGCACTGTTGACGCGCAAAAAAAGCAGATGCAGTCCGAATAAAATTCGGCGTTGCATCTGCTTTTTTCCGTAAAAAATAAATCTTTTCGTGCAGCTGTTCCGGCTGTTACTCACGCAAATCCTGAGGGCCAAAACTTAACGGCAGCAAGCTTTCGAGCGTCACTTCCTCGTAAGCCTCCTCCGATACTGCCATCAAAACCGGCATGTCTTTTTCGGCAAACTCGCTGAGAACCTGGCGGCAAATGCCGCACGGCGCTGTGCGCCCGCACACCGGCTGCCCTTGTGCTCCGCCTGCTACTGCAACAGCACACAGGCTTTTTTCCCCTGCTGCTACCGCATGGTAAACGGCCACGCGCTCGGCACAGCAGGTGGCAGAAAAGGAAGCGCATTCAATATTGCAGCCCGTGTAAATCGTTCCGCTTTCGCCCTGCACCGCCGCGCCTACGGCAAAATGAGAATAAGGCGCATAAGAACGGCTGCGCGCTTGCCGAGCGGCTTGCACTAAGCGCTCTTTTTCCTGCTGCGTCATGTTATCCCTCCAGCACGCTGCCCAGCGCAACCTCCATCATATCCGTAAAGCTGTTTTGACGCTGCTCCGCGGTTGTAACTTCATTCGAGATAAAGCTGTCGGAAATCGTCAAAAGGCACGCTGCCTGTTTGCCGTTTACCTTCGCATTGTGGAACAGCGCAAAGCTTTCCATTTCTACCGCAAGGCAGCCTTTTTCATCGCGCAGCGTTTTCCAATAGGGGGTTTTGTCCTCGCGATAGAAAACGTCGGACGAGTGAATCACACCTTCCAGCAGCGGTTTTTGCAGCTTTTTGGCACTGGCACGCAGACGTTCGTTTAAAGCATCGCTCGGAAGAATGGTGTCGCCCTCCCAGCCGCTTTGTGTTTTAGCAAAGCTGGACTCCGAATAGGCCGCGGTCGCCAATACCAAATCAAAAATCTTAGCACGCTCCGTATAAGAACCGGCAGAACCGATGCGAATGATATTGTCGACATCGTACTGGGTAAACAGCTCATAAGAGTAAATACCGATGGACGGCATACCCATGCCGGAGCCCATTACGCTGACTGGTACGCCGCGATAGGTGCCGGTATACCCCAGCATTCCGCGCACTTGTGTGACCAAACGCACCTCATCCAAAAAGTTTTCTGCGATAAATTTAGCACGCAGCGGGTCGCCGGGCATAAAAACGGTTTTTGCGAAATCTCCTTTTTGTGCTGAAATATGCGGTGTTGCCATGTGACATCCTCCTTTTAATTACACCGAACCTTCGGTGCTTGTTTCTTTTAATACGCCTGTTCTGTACGCTTGTACTAAGGCGCGTAAATCTTGAATTTTTTCTTTCAGCCGTGCACCCTCGTCGGTGTCCTCCACACAAATTCGCTTTTGTGAAGTTTCCACCACGTTGACGACCGACAGAATATCTCCGTTTTGCTCAATGGCCTTTTGCAGACTTTCAAACGGGCTGTGGCTGCGCAGCGAAAGCCCGCGCGACGACGACACCAGCGTATAGCCCGCAATGCCTGTTTTGCCCTGATATGCTTTGCAAAATCCGCCGTCAATCACAAGCAGCTTTCCGCCCGCCTTGAGCGGGCTTTCCCCCGCTTTGGCGCGCACGGGCACATGGCCGTTAATGATATGGCCGCGCTCGGCGTCAAGGCCAAACTCCTCAAAAATGCGCAGAACCGCCCGCTCGGCCTGTTTGGGGTCATCACTTTCGATAAATGTGTAGTAAGCATTCTTTTTTTCTTCGTAGGCCTGCGGCTCACCAATAAAAAAGTGTTCAAATACACTCATTTTATGGCGGCCAAACAGCGGCGACAGCCTTCCGCACCACAAATACCACAAAAAGTCTTGCCCTTCGCGGCGCGCTGCGCTGTTTTCCGGCGCAAAGTAACCTTCCCGCGCCTTTTTTTCACAGTAATCCATCCACGCTTTTCCGCTGAACCATCCGTCCCGCGTTTTTACACTGGCAAAGCCGCCGGCCTCGTTCATCGGCACTGCGCCGTGGAATAAAAGATTTTGATTTTCCACTTTATAAATGCCGCCTTTGGCATATAAAAAGCGAATGTGGCGCTGCAAACGCTCGCTTTCCCGAAAACTGCGGCACAGCTTTTGCATCACGTCGGCTTCTTCCTTCGTCAATCGGGCGGGACACGCGGGGTCTACCGTGGGGAAATCGCAGTCGCGCAAGCGGTAACGAACGCCGTCCACCTCTACCGACTGTGCCGTAAAATCAATGCGCTCCAGTAAGGCGCGGTCTTCCATCTGAAATTCCGGGTTGCGCGCCAGCACCTGACACTCCAGCTTGCAAAGCATGACGGTAATGGCTTTGTGCATTCGGGCGGTGCGGTCAAAATCGCGCCGGGAAGGCAGCGTTTCGCTTCCCAAAAGCTTGGGGTAAAACGCGCTGACATCCGTATTCTGATACACTTCTTCGGCAAAAAGCGCCAGCGGGCGCAGGTTCAGCCCATAGCTGTCCTCCAGCATTTCAGGGTCATGATAGCTCAGCGCCACATGAATGACACTCGCAATGCAAACCTCACTGCCCGCCGCAGCGCCCATCCACTCGGCATCATGGTTGCCCCATTGAATATCTACCGCATGGTGTACAATCAGCTCGTCCATGATGATATCCGGCCTTGGACCGCGGTCAAAAATATCTCCCACGATGTGAAGGCGATGCACCGACAAGCGGCGAATCAGCTCGCACAGCGCAATGATAAAATCATCCGCTTGGCCTGTGTCAATAATGGAAGATAAAATCCGTTCGTAATAATCCTCTTTGGCGTGGTCTTCAAAGTGAGCGTGTAACAGCTCATCTAAAATATAAGCAAAGGTTTTAGGCAGCCGTTTTCGCACAAAACTGCGCGTGTATTTCGACTCGGTCACACGGCACACTTCCAGCAAATCCAGCAGCGTTTTTCGGTACCACTGTTCTAAATCTGTCTGACGCTCTTTCAGCACCGGCAGTTTTTGCACGGGATAATAAATCAGTGCAGCAAGCTCCGCACGCTGCTCGGGCGTTTGCCTGTCCGGTTTATCTGCCAAAACACGCTCTACTTTCTCCCGAATGACGCCGGAGGCATTGGAAAGAATGTGCGTAAACGCCTCATATTCCCCGTGCAAATCGCTCATAAAATGCTCTGTTGGCTTCGGCAGCTTTAAAATGGCCTGCAAGTTGATAATTTCTTCGCTGGCAGCGGCAATGGTGGGATAATCCTTTGCCATCCACGTTAAAAACTTTTTTTCACTTAACTGCATTATTGAAAGCCACCCTCTCCGCCGTCATCCGCTTTCATTCACGGCATAATATCAGTGTACCATAATTGCAAAAAATATGCTATACTGTGCAGGGAGATTCCGCACGGAATTTACCGCTATTGCATCGCTGATCAGGAGGATTGGTTATGAATCTTGCACCCAAGCACTGTACCCTGTGCCCGCGGCAATGTCACGCCGACCGCACAACACATCCGGGTTTTTGCGGCGCACCGGACACCGTGCGCATTGCGCGTGCTGCGCTGCACCACTGGGAAGAACCCTGTATTTCCGGCACCAACGGCTCGGGTACGATTTTCTTTTCCGGCTGTCCTTTGCGGTGCTGCTACTGCCAAAATTACCGCATCAGCGCCGAAGCTTTCGGCAAAGATATCTCCACACAGCGCTTAGCGGAAATCTTTTTAGAATTACAGGCACAAGGAGCGCACAACATCAACCTTGTCACAGCCGCGCCGTATGTGCCTTGGATTCTTGCAGCGCGACAACAAGCGGGTGAAGCGCTGCACATTCCGTTTGTCTACAACACCAGCGGCTATGAGACCGCCGAAACGCTCACCCTGTTATCAGAAATCGTAGACATTTGGCTGACAGACCTCAAATATGTATCCAGCGAGCTTTCCGGCCAGTATTCCCACGCGCCGGATTATTTCCCCGTTGCTTTTTCCGCACTGCGGCAAATGTGCCGTTTGGCCGGTAAGCCGCAATTTGACGATAACGGCATCATGCAGCGGGGCGTGATTGTGCGTCACCTGCTCTTGCCGGGCTGTCTTTCCGACACGTTTGAAGTATTGGATCGCTTGGCCGAGCTTTCTAAAGAAGCGCCGTTTCTTCTGAGTCTGATGAGCCAGTATACACCGTTTCACAAAGCCAAGGAGCATCGCGCACTTTCGCGCTGTATTTCTACTTATGAGTATCGTAAGGCGGTAGACTACGCGCTGGAATTAGGGCTGGACAGCGGGTTCATGCAGGAAAAATCCAGCGCCAAAGAGGAGTACACCCCACCCTTTGACCTGTACGGCGTATAAATTTCTTTCCATTCAATTGCAAAATCTCCGGCACTTTGCGGCATTCCGCTTTGTGCCGGAGATTTTTACTGCACAAAATGTTCGCGCATTTGCGATACCGAGGCAAGAAACTCGTCTTTTGTAAAAATTGAATTGAGCGCTTCCAACAAACCTTTTTTGGAAATGCGCGGCGGGATTCCCACGGAATCAAGCCATGCCCGGCGAAAGGCCGCGCTGTTGTCGGTGCCGGACAGTCCTTGCTCATACAAATCGGCATAGGTAATCGGCGGGGTGTCTTGTGCGCGCGTTTGCGCACGCTGTACGCCCGCACGCTCCAACGCTTGCAAAATAGCGGCAGCCGATACGCCTTCCACGCCGAGCAATCCCTCTTTTGACGCTTTTGCTTTGCGCTTTTCCTTGCCCTCACAAGCGGGAATATAAGCGTTTTTGACCGGCAAGTCCTGTGCCAATTGATTGAGGTAGGCACGAATCCGAAAGCCCGCCGCGTCGGAATCCGTTAAAATCACCAGCCCGCGCTTTTCCCCTAAACGGCGCAAAAGCTGCTTGGTTTCTTTGCTGGTAAAAACAGAAAATCCGCCCACGGGAACAATCAGCGCATCCACCAAATCCGCCAATTTGATGGCATCATATTTGCCTTCTACCACAACAACCTCTTGAATGCGCAGTTTTTCCATCATCGCGCTCCTTCCTGCATCATTTCACAAAGCGCCGTCTGCACCAGCACCGCTTTATCGGCTGCGGAACGCTTTAAAGCGGTGTCCAAATCGAGCAGCAAGCTTAAATTCCGGCGCAGCTGTGCCTTTTGGTAGCGCGCGGCCGCTTGGGAAGCCTTTTTCAAGCGGTAAGGACTGCCCTTATACTGAAAATCGCGGTAAACGTCCTCATGCGTTTTCCCCATTTCAAATGCGCACTTCACACGGTATAAATCGGCAAAGGTACCGCAAAGCACCGCTGTGACAGCAATGGGGTCGTGCTGCAATTCAAACAGCTGATTCAGCTTTTGAAGCGCTTGCGCTTGCTGTCGGCGCTCCACCAGATTCACCAGCTCGAACACATCCGTCTCCATGTTAACGGTACTCAATTCGCTGACAAGCTGCGGGGTAATTTCGGTGTACCCGCACGCCGCGGCAAGCTTATCCGTTTCGCTTTCCAGCAAAAAGAGGTCGATACCGCACCGCTCGGCCAAAAGCTGTGCCGCTTGGTCGCTAATCGCGGTGGAGAGCGCTTTGGCACGGCGGATGACCAGCTGTTTGGCATCTTTCTCCTGCGCCGACACCGCTTCCGCACAAAAGCCGTTCTTTTGCGCCGCTTCCAGCAATTGCTTCCACTTTTTGCTTTTCGCGCTGCGGTCATCTTTCAGCAAAATTGTAATGACAAAAACACTGTTTTCCGCTTCTTCCAGCATACTTGCCAGCAGCGCGGCATCACCATCCGATAACGCCTGCGGCTCTACCAAGGGCAGTACAATCACGCGCCTTGTGCCAAAAAAGGACAGCATTCCCGCCGCGTCTGTCACTGCGCCCATGTCAGGAGCCGGGCCGGGGAATCGTTCTGCGGTTGTTTGTTCGTGCTGTTCCAACCAGCTTTGCGTTTGCTCCGCAAACTGGCGAAGCGGGTATTCCTCTTTGGAAAAAAGCAAAAAAACGCGGTGCTTTTGACACTCTTTCAGCGCTTGCTTCCATTCTTTTTCATAAGACACCGGCATTCCCCTCCTTCACGCTCCAACCTCTATTGGGGTGAAGCCATAGTTCGATATCTTCTCCTTGCAGTTTGCGCTGCGCCGAGACGTTGTTCCAGTGTGGCCGCGGCGCAGCAGAAAACAAAATGGTATCAGCTTGCAGCTGCGTAATTTTTGCGCTGCCGCCGAAAAAGACTTCCACCGCAGGCATATTGGAAAAATCCATGGAACCGCTCGTCAGCGCCACCCGTACGCCTTCGCACGAAATCAGCGCTGCACAGCCGTTTTCCTGCCGAAGCAAATAGAGATCAAGCCCCGGCAAAAACTGCTCAAAGCTTGCCCTTTGTAAGCAATCGGTTTCCACTGTGAACAGCTCGTCAATTTTGAGCGCTTCCTGCAGCGGCAAACCGTCCGGCTCTTTGCGCAAATCGACTGCCAGCTGGATGTCCGTGCGCTGATACTGCTCCAGTACATCGCACACCTCGGCAATGCCGCTCTCTCCGCCGCGAAAGAAAAGAACCGTTGCCTTTGGATGCAGCAAAACCACCGGTGCATTTTCGGCACTGCCGGCGAAAACAATGCGCACCACACCGGCATTTTGCCATAGCAATACTGCACAAGCGCCTGCAAAAAGAACGGCCAAGATCATCGCTGATTTTTTCAAGGACACTCTGTTTTGATAGGCTGCCCAACCTACAACGAATAATCCCACCAGCGCCAAAGCCGGATACGCACCGGAAAGCCTCACGGTGTTTGCCGGGAGCGCTGCCGCCGCTGCGGCCACCAAACGAACCCAGCCTAAACATATTCCGCACACAAAAGCAACCGGGTAAGTGAGCGCCCCCAGCCAAGAAATGGAAGACAAAAGCACCGTGCCAAGACCGCTTGCCAGCGTCAGAACGGTGAAAGGCGCCACCAGCAAGTTGGCGAAAAGACCGTAAAAAGAAAGCCCTAAGTCGTACCAAATCAAAACCGGGGCGGTGGCCAATACCGCGCCGAAAGAGGCAAGCGCTACTTTAAAAACGCCTTTCAAAAACTGCGGACACGCCTCATGGGAAAAGCTCCAGTCCTGCCAAAGAATATTGGCAGCCAAAATACCGAGTGTTGCGGAAAAAGACAACAGCAGACCAACGTCACAAGCGGCATACGGATTGACAAGACACAGCAGCAGCGCAGCCAGCCCCAGTGAGGTAAAGGCATCCTCCTTTTCTCCCAGCCATTTGGCCGCATAAAAGGCAAACAGCATCACTCCGGCACGCACCACCGAAGGTGAAAAGCCGACCAGCATCATAAAAAGCAGACTGCCGCAGCACGCCGCCAGCACCGCCATTTTACGCGGCAGATATCCGCGCACTCCTTCATAGAGCATTCCGCTGACAGCCGAGAGGTGCAGCCCGGACACAACAAGCAAATGGGAAAGTCCTGCTTTTTGCATTTCTGTCTCGGTTTGCTCATCCAGCAGGCTGTCGTCGCCTATGGTAATCGCCGCAATCAACGCCGTGTTTTGCCCAGGCAGAAAGCGCTGCACAGCGGAAATGGCATTCGACTTCCATACCTGCCAGCTGTCTTGCCCGGCAGGCGTCCATTGGAAGGTGTTGGCATCTTGCAGCACGGCATTCAAATACACACCGGCGGCATAGCTTGAGGTCAGGTAGCGGTCTTTGTCGGGCAGCTCAAAGAGCACCTGCGCCGTCATCTGCGCCCCTTGCTCACAGCCGCCGGGCAGACCGACCCGAATCGAAAAAGGACGAACCTTCTGCCCATCCATCGAAAGCACTTTTGCCTGCACAAAAGCATAGTCGCGCTCTTGTGTATACCATACCTCCTGCACCTCGGCGGTGATAGCGGCCTGCTGCCCCGCTAATTGCTGTATCGGACGCACGACAGCATTTTGATAGATTCCTCGATGCACAAGAGCGATACCGCCGCAAATGAAAAACACCGCAAGATAAACCAGTGTGCTTTTTTGCGGCCAACGCCGCCAGAGGTACAAAGCAATCAACCCGCCGAAAATACAAACAACCGCCGACAGCGGATATGCTGCCGACGGCCAGTATGCGGCAAAAAAGTTTACCATCAAAAATGAAAAGCCGATGGATGCCAGCAATCTGCGCATTATTTGAAGAAGAGCGGGAGCGCCTCCAAAAACAGAATATCTGTACGCTTGGAAGCATCGCCTTCCGCAAGCACAGCGGCACGCGCGACAACGGTGCCGTTGCTGTGGCTGACCAGGGTTTCAATGGCGTGCAAACTGCCGCCTGTGCTGATGACATCGTCTACAATCAGCACACGCTTTCCGTCCATTTTTGCCAAATCTTCGCGGTCAATGACCAACTTTTGAACCCCTTGTGTTGTGATGGAACGATCCTCCACCGTCAAGGGATCTTTCATATAAAGCTTTGCGCTTTTGCGGGCAAGCACATAGGGCTTTCCGCTTTGGCGGCTCATTTCATAAGCCAGGGGAATTCCCTTGGATTCCGCCGTGATCAGAATATCAAAATCCGGGCATTTTTCCAGCAGAGCTTTTGCACAGGCAATGGTCATTTCTACATCACCAAACATGATAAATGCCGCAATATCCAAATGTTCGTTCACCGGGCACAGCGGCAGCTCGCGCGTGACGCCCGCAACGGTAAGGGTATATGTTTTTTCCATACTATCACCTTTTTCAATGGTTCCCGGCAGAGCACTTGAAGCGCTGCCGGGAAACGCCTTTGCTTCTTTTCAGTTTGTGTTCCGCTTTCAGGCACAGCGCCGTTCTCAGCCCGGAGGCCAAGCAAGGCTGCGCTTTCCAAGCACATGGAAATGCAGATGACCTACGCTTTGGCCGCCGTCTTTGCCGCAATTGGTCACTACACGATAGCCGTTTTCCAGCCCCTGCTCGGCAGCCAGCTTGGCAATCACTTCAAAAATATGGCCCACTACGGCGCTGTTTTGCGCATTGATGTCTGCCGGAGACGCAATGTGCTGTTTGGGAATCACAAGAAAGTGTACCGGAGCCTGCGGATCAATGTCGTGAAACGCAAAAACGCTTTCATCCTCATAGATACACTTTGAGGGAATCTCCCCTTTTGCAATGGAACAAAACAAGCAATCCATTTTCGCTTGCCTCCTTTTATTTCATGGCCGCGCGGACAATCTCGTCCACGGCGTTCAGGGCGTCGTCAATTTTGGATACGTCTTTGATACCTGCCATCGCAAAGTCGGGCTTTCCGCCGCCGTTGCCGCCCGCAACCGCAGCAATCTCTTTGACCAGCTTTCCTGCCATCAAGCCCTTCGCCTGTGCCTCTTTGCCCACGGCAACCGCCAGCGTCGTCTTACCCTCGTTTTCACCGATGACAGCCGTCACGGAAGCGGGTGCTTTGTCGCGCGCTTTGTCGCACAAATCACGCAAGGCATCCGTCGGCGTACCCGTCAGATACAGGGTGAAGATTTTCACGCCGTCGATTTCCTTGGCGTTTTCAAACAAGCCCTCTACCTTTTGGCTGGCTGCTTGACGCTTGAGGTCATCCAGTTCTTTTTGTACAGCCTTCAAATCAGCGACCATTGCTGCGGCACGCTGCGGCAAATCGTTCATGCTGCTCACTTTCAGCGCACCGGCCACCTTGCTGAGCACTTCGGTTTTCTCATCGAGCAGACGCAGAACGCCATAGCCGGTAGTACCCTCAATACGGCGGATACCGGCGGCAACGCCGCCCTCCGAAAGGATCTTAAAGCAGCCCAGTTCTGCCGTATTGCCCACATGGGTACCGCCGCAAAGCTCAGTAGACCAGCCGGCAACGTCAACCACGCGCACAACATCGCCATACTTTTCGCCAAACAGCGCCATCGCGCCCATTTCTTTCGCTTCTTTAATGGACATCGTGCGGATTTCCACCGGCAGAGCCGCGAAAATCTTTTCGTTCACAATGCGCTCCACCTGCTCAAGCTCCTGCGGCGTTACAGCATTGAAATGCGTGAAGTCAAAGCGCACGCGATCGCCGTCCTCAAAAGAACCCGCTTGGTGTACATGGTCGCCCAGCACCTCGCGCAATGCCTTTTGCAGCAGATGTGCCGCCGTGTGGTTGCGCATGATCGCATGGCGGCGGGCAGGGTCTACCACGGCAGTAACGGTGTCGCCCGTCTGCACCACACCGTCCTCCAACACGCAGGTGTGGACATAGAAGCCTTTCGGCGTTTTCTTGCAGGAAGTCACCTTCAAGTGTGCGCCGCTCTTGGTGGTAATGATACCGGTATCAGCTACCTGACCGCCGGACTCCGCATAGAACGGCGTGCGGTTCAGTACAACCAGCACCCCTTCCTTTGCACCGTCGTCCGTTGCAACGGCCTGAGTCAGCTCCTCCCCATCGGAAAGTGCCAGCACTTCGGCTTCGCACTCGGTCACGTCATAACCCACAAACTCGGTGGGCTCAGCTTCCAGCGAACCGAACAAGTCGGCTGTCCAACCGGAAATATCGCGGCTCAAACGGTCTTTTCGGGCCGTCTCACGCTGTTTTTGCAGCTCGGCGCGGAAGCCTTCCTCGTCCACTTCAATGTCGTGTTCGGCGGCAATCTCTTTGGTCAAATCCAGCGGGAAGCCAAAGGTATCGTTCAGCTTAAACACATCGAGGCCGGACAGGATTTTGCGTTTTCCTTCGCGGGCCGCCTCTTTCACATTGTCCACCAGTTCATTCAAGATAGACAAACCGGCGTCAATGGTGCGGGAGAAGCGTTCTTCTTCGGCGCTGATGGTTTTCTTGATGTAATCAGCGTGCTCCACCAACTCGGGGTAAGCACCGCCGTTTTCTTTGATGACGGTATCGCACAGCTCCGCCAAGAACGGGCGCTTCACACCAAGCATTCTGCCGTGACGGGCAGCGCGGCGCAGCAAACGGCGAAGCACATAGCCGCGACCCTCGTTAGAGGGCAAAATGCCGTCGGAAACCATGAACACGGTGGAACGGATGTGGTCGCCAATCACGCGGATGGAAACATCAGTGAGGTGATCCTGGCCGTAAGTTTTGCCGGTAATCTGCTCAACATGCTTTAAGATATTGCGGACGGTGTCCACCTCAAACATGTTGTCCACGTTCTGCATCACGCAGGCCAAACGCTCCAAGCCCATGCCCGTGTCAATGTTCGGGCGCTCCAAGCGCTCATAGTGGCCGTTGCCGTCGGAATCAAACTGGCTGAACACCAGGTTCCACACTTCCATAAAGCGATCACAGTCGCAGCCAACGCGGCAATCGGGCTTGCGGCAGCCATATTCCTCGCCGCGGTCAAAATAAATCTCACTGCACGGGCCGCACGGGCCGGAGCCATGCTCCCAGAAGTTATCCTCTTTTCCGAAGCGAACCATGTGATCTTCGGGAATCCCGATTTTCTTCGTCCAAATATCATAGGCCTCGTCGTCCTCTTCATAAACGGAGATATAAAGACGGTCAGCCGGAATCTCCAGCACTTCGGTAAAAAATTCCCACGCCCAGGGAATGGCCTCCTCTTTGAAATAATCCTGGAAGCTGAAGTTGCCCAGCATTTCAAAGAAGGTGCCGTGACGCGCCGTAATGCCCACGCGCTCAATATCCGGGGTACGGATGCACTTTTGGCAAGTGGTCACGCGGTGACGGGGCGGCTCCTCTTGACCCAAGAACCATTTTTTCATCGGCGCCATGCCGGAGTTAATCAACAGCAGGCTGTTGTCGTTGTTCGGAACGAGCGGGAAGCTGTCCAAACGGAGATGGCCCTTGCTTTCAAAAAAAGAAAGGTATTTTTCACGCAGTTCATTTAATCCTGTCCATTGCATTGGCAGATTCTCCTTTTTTCATCAGTGTTTCGGCGCTTAAAAGCGCATTGCACAGCTCTTGTCAAATGGTCATCGGCCCATCGGCAAAAAAAGCCTCCGCCCCGACACATCGGGACGAAGGCTTTGAAGCTTCCGTGGTACCACCCAAAATTGCACACCGAAATGTGCCGCTTTTGCCGCGTTAACGCTGCGAAGCGCCGTGTTCTCACACGGAGGCTCACGGGTGGCTGTGGCAACAGCACTGCCGCAAGGATGTTTCAGCCATGCATCCTCTCTCTTTCGCGGGGCTTTGTGCCACTGGCCCGGTCAAGGCCTGTGATCCATATTCCTTACTTATCTTATCGAAAAACGTTAAAAATGTCAATAGCGTTTTCAGCGCCGCCGATGTTTTTTGGGGGCTACTACATCCTGCCAGCCCGCTTCATGGTTGCAAACACGCAGCATTTGCTCCAAGCGGTCAAAGGACAGCACCCCGCCCATGTTAAACGCCAAATTTTTAAACGGCAAATCGCGCACAGCCGTCTTGCACACTTTGCGGTTGACGGCAGGATTCGTGGAAAATCGAATCGCGCGCAGCGACACCTGAACTGCTAAGCGCTCCAAGTTGCGGGCTGCGCGGGAAGCGCGCATTTCGCCCAGCGTTGTCTGCATGGTGTATTCTCCCGGCAAGAGCGGCTCGTTGGACACCGGCTCGCGCTGATGCACTGCATAAAATGCCTCATTGGGAAAATCGTTGCCTGAAAATTCTCCATAGGGGCCGTGGGCGCTTTCCGCGTCTGTCGCTTCCAGCAAACGGCCATCGGGATACACAAATTCTTTCAAAAGAATTTCCCGGCTGTTCGCACCCACACAAATTTCATACGCCCCATTTTCCACGGCAAAAGAATGGCTGGCCGTTTCCCAAACCGCAAATTCCGACCATGGAATTTCAATGCAAACCCGCTTGCGTTCACCGGGCTTTAAATGCACCCGCTGAAACCCTGCCAGCGTGCGCACCGGGCGATGCACCGCCGAACCGCGTTTTCCAATATAGACCTGTGCAATCTCGCTTCCTTCGCGCTGACCTGCATTGCAAACCTCAAACTGAACGCGCATCACACCGCCTTCCTGCGGAAAGAGGTCGCATTCCAGCGCAGAGTAGGTGTATTTTGTGTAGGACAAGCCGTATCCAAAGGGAAACAGCACCTCTTTTTTCGCCTTATCGTAATAACGGTAGCCGACATAAATGCCTTCGTTATGCGTTACAGCGCGCGGACCCATCGGGTAATATTTTGCACACGGAACATCTTGCAACGAAAGCGGCCACGTTTCCGCCAGCTTGCCGCTGGGGTTTTCCTTGCCGAACAGCAAATCATAAACCGCTGCGCCCACTTGCTCACCGCCAAGGCCGGCATAAAGCACCGCGCGGACAGAATCAAGCCAAGGCATTTCCACCGGCGCACCGCCGATGAGTACAACCGCGACATTGGGGTTCACTTTGACCAGCTTTTCCAACAGCTGCACTTGATTTTGCGGCAGGCGCAGATGGGTGCGGTCATAACCTTCGCTTTCAAACATTTCCGTTAAGCCTATGACATAAATCACGGTGTTGGCCGTTTTGGCATAGGCCAGCGCCTGATGCTCAAGCACATCGTTGGGGCGCGGGTCGTTCAAATGATAGCCCGCCGCTGCGTTGACATAAGCGCGTCCGTTTTGGCGCATTGCCGCAAGCAGGCTGACGCCCTGCGCATTGACGAGGCTGGAACCCGCGCCTTGAAAGCGCATTTTATCCGCCAGCGCACCAATGACGGCAATATTGTCCTTTTCCTGCAACGGCAGCAAGCCGTCGTTTTTCATCAAAACCGCGCTCTCCAGTACCGCTTGCTTGGCCAGTGCCTTCTTTTGCTTTGCCGACAAGCGTTTTGTGGGGTGCTGTGCCTGTAAATAGTGGAACACCATATGCAGCACCCGCAGACAGCAGCGGTCCACCTCATCTTCGCGCAGGCGGCCTTGACGCACCGCCTGTACAATCATGCGGTCGGTTTCGCCGCCGGAGGCCGGCATTTCCAAATCCAGCCCGGCGCGCACTGCCTTCACGCGGTCATTCAACGCGCCCCAATCGGACATGACCAGCCCTTCAAATCCCCATTCCTCACGCAAAATTTTCTTGAGCAGAACGGGGTGTTCGGTGGAGTGAGTGCCGTTGACGCGGTTATAACTCGCCATCACGGTTCCGGGACGGCCTTCTTTCACCGCAATTTCAAAGGGCTTCAAATACAGCTCACGCATGGTGCGCTCATCCACCTCGGCAGACACGCGCATCCGATAGTTTTCCTGATTGTTGAGCGCAAAATGCTTCAGCGAAGTGCCCACGCCCCAGCCTTCAATACCACGGATGTAGGCCGCCGCCAGCTTTCCCGCTAAAAGCGGGTCCTCGCTGAAATATTCAAAATTTCGGCCGCAAAGCGGGCTGCGTTTGATGTTGACGCCCGGCCCGAGCAGCACCTGCACGCCCTGCTCGACGCATTCCTGCGCCAATGCCTGTCCCACACGGCGGCAAAGCGCCGTATCCCACGAACAGGCCAAAGCCGATTCCGTTGGAAAGCAGGTAGCGGGCAAGCTGCGTCCGCCGTTTTGCTTTTCCGCCCATGGCGCTTCGCGGCGCACGCCATGCGGGCCGTCCGCCATGCGCATCGACGGGATGCCCTTTTCTGTGATGGGCTTTGTACGCCAAAAATCGCGCCCAGAAAGCAGCGAAGCCTTTTCCTCGAGCGTCAATGAGGCCAATACCTCTTGCAGTGTGCGTTTTTTCATTGTGATCCACCTGCCGTTTTCCTTTGCAACACTTATGGAAATCAGAAAAAACCCGCGGGTTTTCTCAATCGGATGATTGTTCTTTGATGGCCCGCCAGTAGGCTTTTGCCGCCTGTTCGGTTTTATTCGGGCCGTAATGATAATACACGGTATCTTTCAGTTCTTCGGGCAAATACTGCTGTGCCACCCAGTGATGAGGGTAATCATGGGGATACAGGTAATGCTGCCCTTTTACGGCGGCATCTTCCCCATCGAAATGCTGATTTTGCAGACAGCGTGGAACGGCTCCCGCCTTACCCTTTGCAATATCCTCCATTGCAGCATTGATGGCGTTGTAAGCTGAATTGCTTTTGGGCGCCGTCGCCAGCAAAATGGCCGCTTCGGCCAAGGGCAAACGCGCCTCGGGCATTCCCAGCTGAAGCGCACTGTCCACACACGCTTTTGTCACCACGACAGCCTGCGGATACGCAAGGCCAACGTCCTCGGCGGCAATGACCAACAGGCGGCGACATGCGGAAAGCAAATCTCCGCCCGACAAAATACGCGCCAGATAATAGACGGCCGCGTCCGGGTCAGAGCCGCGAATGCTTTTTTGCAGCGCCGAAATGCAATCATAATGCATATCGTCACTTTTATCGTAGCGTGCGCCCTGCGCGGTTTGGGCAACCACGTCAGCCGTAATGCGGCGCTTGCCGTCCTGCACCGGCGCACCGGCCGCCGCAAACTCCAGCGCAATCAACGCCCGGCGCATATCACCCCCGCACTGCACGGCAAGGCGCTGCACGGCCTCCGGTTCAATGCTTACGCCCGTGCTTTCGCTTTCCTCCATTCGGCGCACGGCTCGTTCAATGCCCATGGCAATGTCCTCAGGGGAAAGCGGCTTGAACTCAAACACGCTGCACCGTGACACCAGTGCACTATAAATATAAAACGAGGGATTTTCCGTTGTGGAGGCAATGAGCGTTACAGAGCCGTCCTCTAAGCATTCGAGCAAGCTTTGCTGCTGCTTTTTGTTTAAATATTGAATCTCGTCCAGGTATAACAGCACCCCGTTATGCGCGCCGAATGTCCCTACGCTGGAAAGCACCTGCTTGATATCAGACGTGCCCGCGCTGGTGCCGTTGAGCATATGAAGGCTCATGCCGCTGGTTTTAGCAATCAAGCGTGCAACCGTAGTTTTGCCCACGCCGGGAGGCCCGTAAAAAATCATATTGGGCACGGTTCCGGCCTCAATCGCACGCCGAAACACACAATTTTCTCCTAACAGGTGCCGCTGGCCGCACACCTCGTCCAAGCTTTGCGGACGCAACCGGTCTGCCAAAGGCTGCATGTTGTTTCCCCCTCTGTTTGCCGCACCGCAAAAAACATCCGGGCGGCATTGCGGCACGCTGCGTTTGGCGCGTGTTAGTAGTTTGAAACCGCCGCGCTGCGCCAGTCGCTCAGCTTTTCTGCCGCATAACCATTGTTCAGAAAATAATCAATCGCATACACAAGGCTTCTATCCCAAAAATTCCATTCGTGAACGCCGTTCCATTGCAGTCGGCGGTAGTGCGCCATACGGACACGGCGCATGGTTTGGTGCAAAGCGTCGTTTTGCGCGACAATTTGGTACGGCTCCACATCCTGTAAGCCGTTCGTCATCAAAATGCGGGGCTGTTTTTCCGGCGGCAGTACCGCCACTTTTTTTGCAATTTCGTGCAAATCACTGGTGCGCGGCAGAGCCAGAGACTCACCGAACACCGGAGCAAACGTTTCGCGCAGGGCGGTCGTATCGTCCGAACGCAGCATCATACCAAGGTCTACCGCACCGGAAAAGCTGGCACACGCACCGTAAATATCGGGGCGTGTCATGCCAAGATAGAGCGCACCGTAGCCTCCCATGGAAAGGCCCGCAATAAAATTTCGATTTCGGCTTTTCGGCAATCGGAACATGGAATGCAAAAGCACCGGCAGCTCCTCAATCAAAAACGTGCGGTACGCGCCGCCGTACATCATATTATGGTAAAAAGAATTGCCGCAATCGGGCGCAATCAGCACTAAACCGTTATCCCCGGCATAACGCGCCGCGCTCGTTTGCTCAAACCAATCCTGCCCGCACCCGCCGTAGCCATGCAGCAGTGTGATCACCGCGCGGGGGCGGCTTTCCTCATCCGCCGGCTGATCATTGGGAAAGTACATGTGAACTCCTACCTGTTTTTGAAGCAATTTACTTTTTACTTTACATTCGATATACGCCATTCTCTTTCCCCGCTTTCCGTGGATGATCATTCATTTCCTTGCCGGTTTTTATCCAAAAACCTCAAAAACACTATTTATTATACTATAAAATAAAAGAAAAGTATATCCTCATCTTTTTCCATTGCGCAAAAAGAGCGCGCCGCAAGCTTTTTGCGACACGCCCTTTTCTTTTACCAATGCTTACTCTTCGCTGAAGTCGTCTTTGCCGACGCCGCACAACGGGCAAGTCCAGTCAGCGGGAACATCTGCCCATTTGGTGCCTGCTGCGATACCTGCATCGGGATCGCCGTTGGCCTCGTCATAAACATAACCGCACACATTGCATACATAACGCATGGAAAAACACGCTCCTCTTGTTTTTTTGAAAGCATCACGCCGGAAAGCTCTTAAAAGCAGCGTCCTTCAAGCACCTTCCAAAGGCATGATGCGATTTGTGTACAGTATAGCACAGGAGTTTCAAAAATTCTGTTGTTTTTGCAACATAGTAAAAATTTTCTTTTTCCATGTGAGCGTTTGCTGGAAGCGCTTATTCATAAAGCGGGAAACGCGCCGTCAGCGCCTCGGCGCGCCGGGCAATTTCCTCTTTTTTCGCTTCAAAATCAAAGATGCAATCGGCAATGCACTCAGCGATGATTTCCATTTCAGGCTCTTTCATGCCGCGGGTTGTCACAGCGGGCGTACCCACACGCAGACCGGAGGTGACAAACGGCGAAGCCGGGTCATTCGGAACGGTGTTTTTGTTGGCCGTGATGAACACCTCGTCCAAACGGCGTTCCAGCTCCTTGCCCGTCACATCAGTGCCGCGCAAATCAATGTTCATCAGGTGATTATCCGTGCCGCCCGATACCAGCTTCACGCCGCGCGCTGTCAAAGCGGCTGCAAGTGCGGCAGCGTTTGCAACTACCTGCTTTTGATAAGCGGTGAACTCCGGCTTGAGTGCTTCGCCGAAGCATACCGCCTTTGCGGCAATGATGTGCTCCAACGGGCCGCCCTGCGTACCAGGGAAAATCGCTTTATCAATCGCCTTTGCATACTGCTCTTTGCAAAGAATCATGCCGCCGCGCGGGCCGCGCAGCGTTTTATGCGTTGTGGTGGTGACAACGTCGGCATAAGGCACCGGGCTCTGGTGCTGTCCTGCAGCCACCAAACCGGCGATGTGCGCCATATCCACCATAAACAGTGCGCCCACCTCTTTGGCAATAGCGCCGATGCGTTCAAAATCAATCGCACGCGGATAAGCCGAAGCGCCCGCCACAATCATCTTGGGACGATGTTCTTTTGCCTTCTTTTCCAGGTCGGCATAGTCGAGGTAGCCGTTGGCATCCACTCCATAAGGAATGAAGTTGTAGTTTTTACCGCTCATGTTCACCGGGCTGCCATGCGTTAAGTGGCCGCCGTTGGACAAATCCATACCCAGCACAGTGTCGCCCACTTCCAAAAGCGCAAAATAAACGGCAAGGTTTGCCTGTGCGCCGGAATGCGGCTGCACATTGGCATGTTCCGCTCCAAACAAACGGCAAGCGCGCTCACGGGCCAATTCTTCCACACGGTCCACGCACGCGCAGCCACCATAGTAACGGTGGCCGGGATAGCCCTCGGCATACTTATTGGTCAGCACCGTTCCCATGGCTGCCAGAACCGCCGGAGATACAATGTTCTCCGAGGCAATCAGCTCAATATTTTTGCGCTGACGCAACAGCTCAGACTGCATTGCCGCCCCTAATTCGGCATCATACTTTCCCACAAATCCAATCAAATCCGGCATGTCTTGATACATTTTTTCTCCCCCTATTTTTTGTATTTTATCAAGCGCGTCCCCGCCGCCTTCTTTTGCGAAAGCACCCACCCCTTTGGGCTTTCCGACCGGAAAACAAACAAGCACTGCTTGATATTCTTCACAGTATACATCAAAGCAGCCTTGTAAGCAAGCCCTTTTTATGTTATTATATCAAAAAAGTATATTTTGTGCGCACAGCAAGGACATTTTCGGCTTTTTGCCGATATTTCACACTGAATGTAACCTTTATTTTTTATTTTGAAGTAGGAGGATGATTCATGCGTACCAAAGCAGACGCAAGAGAAATTGTAGAACGGTTGAAGCAGGCATACCCCTTAGCGGAGTGTTCGCTGGAGTATGAAAACGCTTGGCAGCTGCTTGTCAGCGTGCGTTTATCGGCACAGTGTACCGACGCACGAGTCAATATTGTTACCGCCGAGCTGTTTGGCCGCTACCCCACCTTGGAAGCACTTGCCGGCGCGGGCGCAAAAGCCATCGAGGCGATTGTCAAGCCCTGCGGTCTTGGGGCGAGCAAAGCGCGTGACATTGACGGCATGTGCAATATGCTGATAAACGAATTCGGCGGACAGGTGCCCAAAGAAATGGACGAGCTTTTGCGTTTGCCCGGCATTGGCCGAAAAAGCGCCAACTTAATTCGCGGTGATATCTTTGGTCTGCCGGCCGTCGTCGCGGACACACACTGCATCCGCATGGCCAACCGCCTTGGCTTTGTTTCAAACTGTACCGACCCGGTCAAAGTGGAAAAGGAACTGGTGCGTGTGCTGCCGCCGGAGGAATCGAATGATTACTGCCACCGCTGTGTGCTGCACGGCCGCGTTGTATGCACCGCACGAAAAGCACACTGCGGCCAGTGCTGCTTGCAGGACATTTGCCGCACCGGCAAAAAAACGCTGCCTAAAAAAGAGGCGTAAAAAACCGCTTGCGCGAATCGGGGGATTTTTTGTCTTGACAAGCGGAAAAAACGCGGTATAATTTTCATGGACATAAAAACAGGGGCGCTGGGAGCCATTCCCGGCTGAGAACAAAGCGAATTGCAGCTTTGTGTCACCTTGAACCTGATTCGGGTAATGCCGACGTAGGGAGTTTAGGGATGATGAACACCGGACGGGTGTGCCTTTGTGTTTTTGTGCAGAAAGGCGCACCCGTTTTTGTTTTTTATGTTACACCAAAGGAAAGAAGCGATTGTACATGACCACCACACACACCCGTTTACGCACATTGATTGAGTGCGCCTTAATGGTTGCCCTCGGCACCATTCTGGCACAAATCAAGCTGTTTGACATGCCTTTCGGCGGCTCTGTCACACTGCTGTCCATGCTGCCGTTTATCTTAATTTCGTTCCGCCACGGCGTAAAATGGGGCCTTTTAACCGGCTTTATCAACAGCCTTTTACAAATGATGATGGGCTTTTATCCGCCCCCTGCCAACACCGTTTTGGCCTATATCGGCGTGATTTTGCTCGATTATGTGCTGGCATTTACGCTGCTCGGCACTGCCGACCTTGTGGCAAAGCGCTTTTCTAACCGAACAGTAGGCGTTGCCTGCGGCACCATTTGGGCTTGTGCACTGCGCTTTTTGTGCAGCTTTTTGTCCGGTGCGCTGCTGTGGGACAGCTACCAAAGCTCTTACGAGTGGGCCGAAGGCTTAAACGTTTGGGTGTATAGTTTGATTTACAACGGCACCTATATGTTGCCGGAGGCGATTCTCACCGCGCTGGCCGCCGTTTTGCTGGTAAATGCCGCACCGCGTTTGTTTGAAGCAGAAATTTAAAAATAAGATACGGCGCTGTCTTTGGCAAATTACACAAAGGCAGCGCCGTTTTTTTGGTTCTCTTTTTGTCAAAATGTCTGCTATAATAAAAGTAAGCTCCCGGAGAGATATTTTTCCAAGCCGGGGCACGTTTGCGCGCGGCTTTGCCGCACGCTCAAACGGTTGGGAGGTGTCCGTTATGAAAAAAATTCGTGTGATTTGCATTGGCCGTCAATTTGGAAGCGGCGGGCGTGAAATTGGTGAAAAGCTGGCCAAAAAACTATCCTTTGGCTATTACGATAAAGAGCTTTTAAAAATCGCCGCCAAAGAGAGCGGCATTATGCCCGAACTGTTTGAAAAAGCCGACGAAAAGCCCATCAACAGCTTATTGTACTCTTTGTCGGTGGGCGCACAGGGGCAGGGCGCTTTCTTAACGGGATACCAAGATTATCTCACTAATGACAAGCTGTTTTTGTTCCAAAGCGATACCATCCGCAAGCTGGCGCAGCGGGAGAGCTGTGTCATCATTGGGCGCTGCGCCGACTATATTCTGCGCGGGCGCGACGATATCCTGCGCGTGTTTATCCACGCGCCGCTGGAACAGCGCGTAGAACGTATTCGCCGTTTGTATGACCTTGACGAAAAAGCTGCGCTGTCGCTCATTAAAAAGACCGATAAACGCCGCGCAAGCTATTACGGCTTCTTTACCGATTTAAGCTGGGGCTCGCCAGATACTTACGACGTTTGCCTGAACTCCGCCACGTTGGGCATTGATGGCTGTATTTCGCTTTTGGCTGATTTGGCCCGGCCCGAAAACAGTTAAGCCTGCTTTATAAATTATCGCAGAATTTTTGCAGCAGCCATAAGCCTGCCGCGCCGCTTTTTTCCGGGTGGAATTGAGTAGCAAAGATATTTTCTTTTGCAACAGCCGCGCAAATTTCATGGCCGCCATAGGTATAGTAGGCGGCGATGTCGGCCTTATGCATTGGCTTTGCATGGTAACTGTGAACAAAGTAATATTCCGGCGTCGCCGGGGTGGATTCCGTCGCTTGCACGAACCACTCCGGCGACGCTGTTTTTTGAATATTAAGGGCACGCCAGCCCATGCTGGGCACCCGCACGGGCACTCCATCCGGCGTGTATTTGGGCAAGGGTACCACAGTACCTTCCAGAAGGCCAAGCCCCGGCTCCTGTCCCCCTTCAGCGCTGTGCTCAAACAGCATTTGCAAGCCAAGACAAATGCCGAAAAGCGGCGTGCCCTTTTTCGCTTTTTCGCAAATCGCTTGCGCCATCCCGTTTTCCCGCAAAAGCCGCATCCCGTCATCAAATGCGCCAACCCCCGGCAAAACCAGCACATCGGCTTGCAAAACCTCTTTTTCATTGCGGGCATAGCTTACGTTTGCGCCGCAGTGTTCCAAGGCACGCTGCACGCTTAACAAATTGCTGCGTCCGTAATCCACAATTGTTACTTGCGTTTTCATGCTCTCACCTCCACCCCGGCTTTCAAAATCTCCTGTTTGAGTGCCGGAACGCTCGTTTTATCATAATGCAGGATGCTGGCTGCACTCACGGCATCCGCACCTTCCTTGGCCGCTTGGACAATATCATCCGCGCCCGAAACTCCGCCCGCCGCAATCACGGGAAGCGCCGTTGCCTGACGCACCGCGGCAATCAGCTCATGATCCATGCCCTTTTGCCGCCCTTCTGCGTCCACGGAGGTGACGAGTATCTCCCCCGCGCCCCAGCGCTCCGCTTGGCCAATCCATTCCAGCGCATCCTTACCGGAGCGCTCCCGCCCATTGTCAAAGTAGGCTTCCCAGCCCGTTTCCCAGCGCTTGGCCTGTACGCTCAACACCACACATTGGCTTCCGTACGCTTTGGCAAGCTCCGAAATCAGCTCCGGGCGGTGCAGTGCCGCGGTATTCACTGCCGCTTTGTCCGCGCCCATTTTGAGTACCAGCCCTACGTCCTCTACGCTGCGAAGGCCGCCGCCCGCCGTAATAGGAATAAAAATATCCTGCGTTGTTTTTTGCAAAATATCGCTCAGATTGTTGCGCCCATAAAGGCTTGCCACGGTATCCAAATACAAAAGCTCGTCAATTCCTTGTTCATAATAGTGCTTGGCGAAGTCGTGAGGGTCACCCAATTTACGCAAACCCTCATACTGGATTCCCTTGACCAGATTTCGACCTTTCACGTCCAAACGCGCAATCAGCCGGATTTTATGGCTCATCGCTGTTCGCCTCCCTTCACAGCGCCCCAACCGCAAAGGCTGTCCCCCTCGTAAGGGGTGTGACGAAGGCTCCAAACGCCGTTCTCGTACTGCCACAGATGGGGCGAACGGAAACGGTCGGCCAAATGCATAAAATAGTCCATATCCATACGCGGCTGTTCAAAGCAGCCGGATGCCTTGCCGAATTTTTTGTCATCCACAGAAATATAATCAAAAAATTCCTGTGCAAAGCGCATGGGAAATTCGCCGTCAAATTTTTTGCACAGCAGCTTTGCTTCCTCCAAGTCAATTTCGTTATTGCGAATTTCTTGGGCTGCGTCATAAGTGCAGCGGCCAATTCCGTATTTAATATAGGTAGTATAGTAGAAAAAGTCATCCACTTTATCATCAATCGAATTATATTTTGAATAAGTGCCCGCGGTGCGTTCCGGGCTGGGAATAAATCCGCCGTGCTCCACGCTGTAATAATACGCCCCTTGCGGGTGCCACTTTTCATAGTAGCCCATGTAATGCACTTCAATGCCGTTTTTCTTCACATCGCTTGTTTCGCAGGGAAGATAAATGGATAAATCCGCCTTATCGACACCGAAATCTTCCTCCAGCTGGCGCAGCGATACACCGCCCAGATAGATGTGGTCCATATCGTTTGTGGCAAAAAAGCGCTCGTCACGCAAAGCGCTGTCATTATCGGCAATGGGGTTGCCGAACTCGGCTTCGTTTTCGCCGTAAAACACCAGCGGAATGCCAAACTTGGCCGCCATTTTCGGCGCAAGCTGTTTTTGCCCTAAGATAAACGGCTGGAACGGGTGAAACAGGTTTTCCGTGGCAAGGCGTGTGAGCAGACGGTGTGTAATGCCATTTGGCGTACACAAATAATTGTCAAACCCCGCGTGAATCCACGCCTCGAAATTTTGAAAACCCCAACTGGTGTAAATATGCGGCGCCCAGGTGACGGTAAGCGGGTGCATTCCATATTTATACTTCAGCAAATGGGCGGCATAAAAGCTGTCTTTTCCGCCGCTGCCGGGCACCAGACAGTCGTAACTGCCGTCTGTTTTGCGGTAACGGTCACACAGCTCCCGCAGCTGCTCCTCGCGGGCTTTCCAGTCAATTTGATCCACCTTATTGTGGCAGGCATGGCAAGCGTCACAAACGCCATCTTCTTGAATCACCATGGTTTTCTTTTTAGAGTCAATCGTGTGTTCAAACTCATAGCAGCTGTTGGGCTTTTGGTTGCTCATGACGCATTCCTTACAAAAACGCACTTCTCGCGGCAAGCCATAAAACGCTTCGCGTTCTTGCTGTGGCAAATCCTTGCGATACTTTTCATAATCAATGGGCATCCAACGGGGTAACTGTTTCATATTTGCTCCTCCTTGATACAGCGCCATGCAAAAATTTTTGGCGCAAAAAAATACAGACAAAGACACTGCGGCACAAAATGTTTGTGTGCAGGCGCCTTTGCCTGTTTTTTATTTTATTCTTTTTTGCCTGTTTGAAAAAACAGAAAATTTTGACTTTTTAAAAAGCCTTTAGCCTTCAAAACCGGCGACAATTTTTTCCGCCACCTCTTTGATCGACGCGCGTTCATCCATCGCCCGTTTTTCAATCAGGCGGTGAGCCTGCTCCTCACTGAGCTGTTGATACCGCGCCAAGCAGCACTTTGCCTGTGTCAGCACCCTTGCTTCCTCCAGGCGTTTTTTCATACGTTTATTTTCTTCGCGCAAGGCTTTCATGCGGTAGCGGCTGGTGCGAATCAGGCCCATTGAAAAAGCGGCCAGCTGCCGTGCCAGCGGCTTTACCAGCACAAAAACGCCGTACTGTTCCAAACCTGCGGCCAGCTGGTCGCGCTGATTGGCGCGGCACAGCAAGATCGCTTCTGCCCCAAGTTCGATTGCTTTGAGAGCCAAATCCTTGCCGAACTCATCCGTGAGCGGCGCATTGATCACCACGCAGTCAAACTCAGTACGGCTCATCAGCCGCCGCGCCTCTCCTGCCGTCTGACAGCAGCTGACGCGGCTGATATTGGCGGCAAACAGCGCCTTGAGCGACTCTTGATGCTGCGTTTGTCCCACAATCAAAACGGAAAGCACCGTTGCTCCCCTCCTCTGCATCAAAACGTTTTTTCAAAAAACTTGATGACTTTCCCCTTATATTCTTTCAAAGTAACGTGCTATCTCATAAGCATGGGGGTCTTCGCTTGCGGTGAAGGCCGCAGCTTCCCGCTCTTTATCGCGCAGATAGTTGCAAAGCAGCTTTTCCGGCAGAACACGCTTTAAAAACGCGCTGTTTTTGGCAAGCTGTACGGCGCTTTGCAGGCTGTCGGGCAGCGCCTCAAAGCCCGCAACATCGTTCACATAGACATTTCCGTCAAACGCCTCGCCCAGCGTTAAGCCCTCGGCCACCCCTTCCATGCCTGCGTGCAGCAGCAATGCCGTTAAAAGGTACAAATTGCAGGAAGGGTCCGGGCTGCGCAGCTCCATGCGTGCATCACTTCCGGTGGCAGCCGGAACACGAACAAGAGTGGAGCGGTTTTGCTTCGACCAATTCACCACGCACGGCGCTTCACACTTGCCAAACCGCAGATAGGAACCGGGCAGCGGATTGGCAAACACGGTAATCTCCACAATACGCCGCAAAATTCCCGCCAAAAACGCGCGGGCATGTACGTCGGTGTCAAACTTTGCAAATAAATTTTCGCCGTTTTTCAAAAGGGATAAATTAATGTGCAAACCATTTCCGCTTTCCTCCGGCAAAGGTTTGGGCAAAAACGATGCAAACAGGCCGTTTTGTTCGGAAACTGCTTTCACAGCCGTGTGCAGCGTGACAAAATCATCCACCGCACGCATCGGCGATGCACAGCGAATGTCAATTTCATTTTGTCCCGGCCCGTGCTCGTGGTGGCTTCGCTCGGGATGAACGCCCATTTCTTCTAAAGTGAGGCAAATGTCACGGCGCACATTTTCGCCTTTATCCATCGGCGCTACATCCAAATAACCCGCTTTGTCAAACGGGGTCAAGGTCGGTGCACCTTTTTCATCCGTTTCAAATAGATAAAACTCGCATTCCGGCCCCACTAAAAAGCCGTATCCGTCAGCCTGCGCCTTTTCCTGCGCGGCTTGCAGCAAATAGCGGCCATCCCCTTCAAACGGGCGGCCATCTGGATAACGGATGCAGCAGAATAAACGCGCTACACACCCTTCCGACGGACGCCACGGCAAAAGCGCAAAGGTGGACAGGTCAGGAAACAGGAATAAATCGGACTCCTCTACATTAGAAAAGCCGGAAATCGCGGAAGCGTCAAAGGAAATCCCCTTTTCTACTGCCTGCGGCAGCCGGTCTGCCATAATGGCAATATTTTTCGGAATACCGAAAATATCGCAGAACACCAGCCGAATAAATTTTACATCGTGGTCTTCAATCGTTTCCATCAATTTCGTAAGCTGCGGCATCATCATTCCCCCTTATGTGTTATGGAACTTTTTCAAATATCGCTTGCCGCTTTTACAAACGCGCAGAAAATCGGATGCGCTTTGTTGGGGCGGCTTTTAAACTCAGGATGGTACTGAACAGCGACAAAGAACGGGTGAGCGTCATACTCTACCGCTTCCACCAAGCGGCCATCAGGTGAAGTGCCGCTCAAAACCAGTCCCGCCTCTTGCAGCTGCTGACGAAATGCATTGCTCACCTCATAACGGTGACGGTGACGCTCTTGAATTTCGCGTGTTTGATAGATTTGATGCATTCGGCTACTTTCCGCCAGCACACAGGGATAAGCGCCCAAACGCATGGTGCCGCCTTTGGGTGCGTCGGCGTTTTGGTCGGGCATCCAATCAATCACACGGTGAGCGCTGTCCGGCGCAAACTCGGCGGAATTGGCGTCCTGCCAGCCGCACAAGTGACGCGCTGCCTCAATAACGGCAATCTGCATTCCAAGACAAATGCCAAAATACGGCACGCGGTTTTCCCGCGCATACTGGGCCGCGGCAATCATTCCCTCAATGCCGCGCTCACCAAAGCCGCCGGGCACTAAAACGCCTTGCACATCTTTCAGCTGCGCTCGAATGTTTTCCGGCGTTAAGCCCTCGGCATCCACCCAGTGCAGATGCACCTTTTTACCGTTTTGATAGCCCGCATGACGCAGCGCTTCCACTACGGAGAGGTAAGCGTCGTGCAGCTCGACATATTTGCCTACAATGGCGATTTCCACCGTCTCGGAAAGAGAATCGACCTGTTTGCACAGCGCTTCCCACTCGGTCAAATCCGGCGTTGTTTCCTGCCAGCCAAAACGGCGGCAAACAATATCATCGAGCTTGGCGCGATGCAGCATCAGCGGCGCCTCATAGAGATTGTCCAGCGTGCGGTTTTCAATCACGCAATCTTCATCCACATTGCAGAAAGCGGCAATTTTCTGCAAAATGCCGTCCTCCAGCGGCTCGTCACAGCGCGCAATAATCACATCCGGCATAATGCCCATGCTTTGCAGTTCATGCACCGAGTGCTGTGCGGGCTTGGTTTTATGTTCGCCGCTGCACTTCAAGTATGGCACAAGCACCACATGCAGAAACATGCAGTTTTCGCGCCCTACCTCGCGGCTCACTTGGCGGATGGCCTCCAGAAACGGCTGGCTTTCAATATCGCCGATGGTGCCGCCGATTTCCGTAATCACTACATCGGCGTTTGTGTATTCCGCAATGCCCAGCACATACTTTTTAATTTCGCGCGTCACATGAGGAATAATCTGCACCGTGCCGCCTAGATACTCGCCGCGGCGCTCCTTGTGCAGTACGTTCCAGTACACGCGGCCGCTCGTCAGGTTGGACATTTTGTTTAAATCTTCATCAATGAAGCGCTCATAGTGGCCCAAATCGAGGTCGGTTTCCGCGCCGTCGTCCGTCACAAACACTTCACCGTGCTGGTAGGGGCTCATTGTTCCCGGGTCAACGTTCATATAAGGGTCTAACTTTTGAGCGGCAACTTTCAGCCCGCGCTGCTTGAGCAGCCGCCCAAGGCTTGCCGCACTGATGCCCTTTCCTAAGCCGGATACCACGCCGCCCGTTACAAATACATGCTTGCTTTTCACGAAAACCCCTCCGTATTTCATTAAAAAAGGGGTTCACCAAACACCGGCACGTCACCGGCACTTGATGAACCCCATTGTTCTTCAATGGAAGTTATTATAGTCGTTTTGACACAAAATGTCAATTCTATTTTTCAAAAAACAAGCAAATCCTTTTTCCGGCGAGGGGAAGCATTGCTTTAAACCGAGAACAGAAGTGCTTCGTAGTTCGGATAGGGCAAAAGCTCCTGCGGCAAGCAGCCCTCGGCCTCGTCCGCCGGGGTGCGGATATTCTGCATATCCTGCAAAATTACACTTTGATAATACTTTGCCTGCTCCAGCGGGTCGGAGATCGCTTCCGCCTTTTTGAGATGCTCGGAGAGCACGTCCGCCCCCTCATAAACTGCCTGTGTCAGCTCGTTGATTCTGGCCAAACGCTTGCGTTCTGCGGTGCATGACAGCGCGGGGTCAATGCCGTTTTTCCCTTGGATGACAGAAACCAGCTGGGCAATATAGCGCTCGGCTGCGGGCAAAAAGTCGTGATGGAGCATCGAGAGCATCGCTTTTGCCTCAACGTGCAGCGTTTTGCTGTATCCTTCCAGCAAAATGACGTAACGCGAAACCATTTCCTCTCTCGTGAAGATGTGGTGGTCAGTGAACAGCTTCACGTTTTTCTCGTCGATGAAGTGCGGCAGCGCGTCCGGCGTTGCTTTCAGGTTGTAAAGGCCGCGTTTTTCTGCTTCCTGCACCCACTCGTCCGTGTAGCCGTTGCCGTTGAAAATCACACGTTTATGCTGTGTCACGGTGCGTTTTAACAGCTGATACACCGCCTCGCTGCGCTCACTTTCGCTGGTGTCTTTCAGCTCCTCGTAAAAGCCGCGCAGCACCTGCGCCACAGCGGTATTGAGCACCACGTTGGGGCCGGAAACAGAAATTTCCGAGCCGAGCATACGGAACTCAAATTTATTGCCGGTAAAGGCAAAGGGAGAGGTGCGGTTGCGGTCGGTGGTGTCCTTGAAGAAACGCGGAATGACAGCGGCACCGATTTCCATAGGTACCGCTTCCCTTTTGGCAAGGAAGGTGCCGTTTTCAATGGAATCAAGCACTTCCGTCAGCTCATCACCGAGGAAAATAGACACAATGGCGGGCGGTGCTTCATTTGCACCCAAACGATGGTCATTTCCCGCACTGGCAACCGACACGCGCAGCAAGTCTGCATAATCATCCACCGCTTTGATAACGGCAACGAGGAATACTAAAAACTGAATATTTTCGCGCGGCGTGGAACCGGGGTACAAAAGGTTGGTGCCGGTGTTGGTAATCATCGACCAGTTGTTGTGCTTACCGCTGCCGTTGATTCCCTCGAACGGTTTTTCATGCAGCAGGCAAACAAGGCCGTGGCGGTCGGCCACCTTCTTCATCATCTCCATGGTGAGCTGGTTGTGGTCAACGGCAATATTAGCGGTGTCGAACACGGGAGCCAGCTCATGCTGGGCGGGGGCAACTTCGTTGTGCTTTGTTTTCGCGGGAACGCCCAGCTTCCAAAGCTCCTCGTCCAGCTCATGCATGTACGCCGACACACGAGATTTCAGCGTGCCGAAATAGTGGTCTTCCATCTCCTGCCCTTTCGGCGCCATCGCGCCCAAAAGCGTGCGGCCGGTGAACAGCAGATCCCGACGTTTTGCATACAAATCTTTATCCACCAAAAAGTACTCCTGTTCCGGGCCGATGGTGGTCAAAACACCGGTTACGTCGGTATTTCCCAGCAGATGCAGCACCTTGACTGCTTCTTTGCTCAGCGTTTCCATCGAACGCAGAAGCGGCGTCTTTTTATCGAGCGCCTCGCCGCTGTACGAACAGAACGCCGTGGGAATGTAGAGCGTTCCATCCTTAATGAAGGCCGGGGAGGTCGGGTCCCAAGCGGTATAACCTCTGGCCTCAAAGGTTGCCCGCAGACCGCCCGACGGGAAGCTGGATGCGTCCGGCTCGCCCTTAATCAGCTCCTTGCCGGAAAAATCCATAATCACTTCCCCGTGGCCAATCGGCGTGAGGAAACTGTCGTGCTTTTCGGCGGTATTTCCCGTCATGGGCTGGAACCAGTGGGTATAGTGCGTTGCGCCGTGCTCCACCGCCCATTCTTTCATCGCAACCGCCACGGCATTTGCTACTTCCAGCCCCAGAGGACGATTTTCATCAATGGTTTTTCTGAGTGCGCGATAGACCTCTTTGGGCAGCTTTTCACGCATGATACGATCACCAAACACCAAACTTCCGTATAATTCTGGAATATTTTTCGACATAACAAAAGCTCCTTTCCTCACGGTAAACCCCGTAAATGCAAAAAGACGCCTTGAGCCGTTACAGCTCAAAGCGCCTTTGCTTTCTGCTTGGTAGTATACTCCTTTTTTTCGGGTTGTCAACTGCTTTTTTCAGCGGAATATTTTCCCGGTTTGCCTGTCATGCCAAAAGGCATTAAAGGTAATAAAAGGCCGTCTGCCGTCACATTGACACAATTCACCCCTTTAGCAGTGTAATGTATTTGTGTGTTGTGCCGATTTTTGCAAAAAGCTCTTTGCAAACGGCAAAAAATAGCGTATAGTGATGTACACACAAGTTAAGGCGTTTCTGAAAACAAAGAAATGCACCGATTTTTCGTAAGGCGTGAAGGGCTGCAAGGCAAAAAGCGCAGGAATCCTTTGTGGATTCCGAGCATTTTTAATGCAGCAGGCACCGCGCCTTGTAGAACAAGAGGAAAATTTCGGCTTTTCAGAAAGCCCCTAAAATATTTTTGACAAAGGCGTCAAAAGAAAACCGTTGCTTTGCGGCGGGCTTCTTTTGTCGCCTTTTTGCTTTTCCGAACAGGAAATCTAAGGGGGATGGGAAGATGAAACAGCAAAACACCTTGTACCACCCGTCGTTTGAGCACGACAACTGCGGCATCGGCGCGGTGGTAAATATAAACGGCGCGCAAACCCATGCCGTCGTTGACGATGCTTTGAAAATCGTGGAAACACTGGCCCATCGCGCGGGGCGCGATGCAGAGGGAACTACCGGCGACGGCGTCGGCATTTTGACGCAGATTCCCCACAGCTTTTTTGCAAAAGAGTGTGAAGCGCTGGGCTTTTCACTGGGCGAAGCGCGGCAGTACGGCGTGGGCATGTTCTTTTTGCCGAATGATGAGCTGAAATGCAGCCGCGCGAAGAAAATGTTTGAAACCGTCGCCCAAAAAGAAGGGCTGGAATGTCTCGGCTGGCGCAAAGTGCCGTGCGCCAAGGAAACGCTCAGCCAAAAAGCGCTCGACGCCATGCCGTGCATGATGCAGTGCTTTGTCAAGCGCCCGAAAGATGCTGTAACGGATTTAGACTTTGACCGTCGGCTCTATCTTGTGCGCCGCATTTTTGAGCAAAGCGCCGAGGAAGTTTATGTACCGTCGCTTTCCTGCCGCACCATTGTTTACAAGGGCATGTTCCTTGTCACACAGCTGCGCCTTTTTTACACCGATTTGCAAAACGAGGATTTTCGCTCGGCGCTGGCGCTTGTGCATTCCCGCTTTTCCACGAATACCGTACCCAGCTGGCACCGCGCACACCCCAACCGCCTGATGGTGCACAACGGCGAAATCAACACCATCAAGGGCAATGCCGACAAAATGCTGGCACGCGAGGAAGCACTGCGCGGAGGTTCTTTGTCGGCAGAGGATTTGCACCGCATTTTCCCGGTCATTGACCGGGGCGGCTCCGACTCCGCCATGCTGGACAACACACTGGAATTTTTGATGATGAACGGCATCGAGCTTCCGCTCGCTGTCAGCATCGCTATTCCCGAGCCGTGGGCGCACAACGCCGCTCTTTCGGACGAGCAGCGTGATTTTTACCAGTATTACGCCACCATGATGGAGCCATGGGACGGCCCCGCCTCCATCTTATTTTCCGACGGCGACTGCATGGGCGCGGTGCTGGACCGCAACGGTCTGCGCCCCTCGCGCTATTACATCACAAAAGACGGGCGTTTGATTTTGTCCTCCGAAGTCGGTGTGCTGAATGTCCCCGAGGAGACGATTCTCAAAAAAGACCGTTTGTATCCGGGCAAAATGCTGCTCGTTGATTTGCACGCCGGCAAAGTGCTGTCGGACGAAGAAATCAAACAGCGCTATGCACTGGCGCACCCTTACGGCGAATGGCTCAGCCGCAATCTTGTCCAGCTGAAAGATTTGAAAATCCCGAACGAGCTTGTTCCCAAAATTGATGCTGAGGAGCGCGCACGCCTGCAAACGGTGTTCGGCTATACCTATGAGGATTACCGCGACACCGTTCACGCCATGGCGCTCAACGGCACGGAAGCCATCGGCGCCATGGGAATTGATACGCCCATTGCTGCCTTGTCGGAACATTATCAGCCGTTGTTCGGCTTTTTCAAACAGATGTTTGCGCAGGTCACGAACCCGCCCATCGACTCCGGCAAAGAAAAAATTGTGACTTCCACAACCGTTTATGTCGGCAAAACGGGCAATTTGTTTACACCCTGCGCAGAAAACTGCAATGTATTGAAAATCAACAACCCCATTTTAACCGACCTTGACCTTTTAAAAATCAAACACATGAACCGCCCCGGCTTCCATGTGGCGTGCGTTTCTACGGTGTTTTTCAAAAACACACCGCTGAAAGAAGCGCTCGAGCATTTGTTTATTGAAGTAGATAAAGCCTACTATCATAAAGCCAATATTTTGATTTTGTCCGACCGGGGAACAGATGAAAACCATCTTGCCCTGCCGTCTTTGCTGGCGGTCTCTGCTGTTCACAAGCATCTTGTCAAAACCAAAAAATGTACGGCCCTTTCCATTATTTTGGAGTCGGGCGAACCGAAGGGTGTGCATGATTTTGCCACCTTGCTGGGCTATGGCGCTTGTGCGGTCAACCCGTACCTTGCTCACAGCACCATCGCGGGGCTGATTGAGGACGGCTTGCTGGAAAAAGATTATTACGCCGCCGTGCAGGACTACGACCGCGCCGTGATGAACGGCATTGTAAAAATTGCGGCAAAGATGGGCATTTCCACGCTGCAATCTTACCAAGGCAGTCAGATTTTTGAAGCACTCGGGCTTTCCAACGAGTTGATTGACGATTACTTTACCGGAACCGTCAGCCGCATCGGCGGTTTAACGCTTGCTGATGTTGAAGCGGCGCTGCACCGTCAGCACGCAAAAGCATTCGACCCGCTGGGGCTGAAAACCGACCATACTCTGCCTTCCATCGGACGGCACAAAGCACGCAGCGGCGGCGAAGTTCACCGCTATCACCCGCAAACCATCCACCTGCTGCAACAATCCACCCGTCTTTCCGACTATGGGCTGTTTAAACAATATACCGAGCAAGTGGACGGCCTTGGCGGCAGCATCCGCAGCCTGCTGGACTTCGTATATCCCCAACAGGGCATTTCGCTAGACGAGGTTGAGCCGGTGGAAAGCATTGTACGCCGCTTTAAAACGGGCGCAATGTCTTATGGTTCGATTTCACAGGAAGCCCACGAAGCACTGGCCATTGCCATGAACCGCTTAGGCGGAAAATCGAACAGCGGCGAGGGCGGCGAAAGCGACGAGCGTTTAAGCGAAGCGGAACGCGCGGACGGGCGAAGCTCCGCCATTAAACAGGTGGCAAGCGGCCGCTTTGGCGTGACCAGCCGTTACCTTGTCAGCGCAAAAGAGCTGCAAATCAAAATGGCGCAGGGCGCAAAGCCCGGCGAGGGCGGCCATCTGCCCGGCAAAAAGGTATATCCGTGGATTGCCAAAACGCGCCACTCCACACCGGGCGTCAGTTTGATTTCTCCCCCGCCGCACCACGACATTTATTCCATTGAAGATTTGGCACAGCTGATTTACGACTTGAAAAATGCCAACGACCGCGCCGATATCAGCGTCAAGCTGGTTTCTGAGGCGGGCGTCGGCACCGTTGCGGCGGGCGTCGCTAAGGCGGGCGCACAGGTGATTTTGGTGTCGGGCTATGACGGCGGCACCGGCGCTGCGCCCATCAGCTCGATTCATCACGCGGGTTTGCCGTGGGAGCTCGGTCTTTGTGAAGCACATCAAACGCTGATGCAAAACGGTCTGCGCCGCTCGGTTCGTTTGGAAACAGACGGCAAGCTGATGACCGGGCGCGATGTCGCCATGGCTGCACTGTTGGGCGCCGAGGAATTCGGCTTTGCCACCGCACCGCTTGTCACACTGGGCTGTACTATGATGCGCGTTTGCAGTTTGGACACCTGCCCCATGGGCATCGCCACCCAAAATCCCGAGCTGAGAAAGCGCTTTGCCGGAAAGCCGGAATATGTGGAAAACTTTATGTTATTCATTGCGCAGGAATTGCGTGAATATATGGCAAAGCTGGGTATGCGCACCGTGGAAGAAATGGTGGGACGCACCGACCTTTTGTGCCAAAAAGCCGACAGCCCGCTGGATTTGACCGCGCTGTTGGCACAGCCCGGCGAAGGCCGCACCTTTGCCGAGCAAAACCGCTATGACTTTGAGCTGGAAAAAACGCAGGATAGCGCACTGTTAACCCGTAACCGCGCCTTGAAGAAAGCACTCGAAACCGGCACTTCCTGCCATTTGACCACGAGCCTGACAAACACCGACCGCACCTTCGGAACACAAATAGGCGCAGAACTGACACGCCATTTCCCCGAAGGGTTAGCCGATGACACGATTGCGATTGACTGCTTTGGCGCAGGCGGCCAAAGCTTCGGCGCATTTTTGCCGCGCGGCATCACGCTGTCACTGCACGGCGATGCAAACGATTATTTCGGAAAAGGGCTTTCGGGCGGCAAACTGTCCATCAGCCGTCCCGAGCACGCGGCATATTCTGCCGAGGATAATATCGCCGTCGGCAATGTGGCTTTTTACGGAGCCACTTCCGGCGAAGCTTATATCAACGGCGTGGCAGGCGAGCGTTTCTGCGTGCGCAATTCGGGCGCAACTGCTGTTGTCGAAGGCGTGGGTGAGCACGGCTGCGAATATATGACGGGCGGCTGTGTGCTTGTGCTGGGGCCGACGGGTAAAAACTTTGCGGCGGGCATGAGCGGCGGCATCGCCTTTGTCCTGGACGAACACAACCGGCTGTATAAAAACTTAAACAGCGACATGGTGAGCATGGAGGAGCCGGACGAAAACGACCGGGAAACCATCCGCAGTTTGTTGCAGCGCCATGTTGCGGCAACGCATTCTGAAAAAGGCCAAAACATTTTGGCACACTTCAGTGACTACGCCTGCAAATTCAAAAAAATCATTCCGTTTGAATACAAAAAAGCATTACAGGGCGGTTAAGGCTTACCACACAGCAGCCCCGTTCAAACGGTGCTCCAATATTTTCGGGAGGGATTTCACATGGCAAAACCAACGGGATTTTTAGAGTATCCCGCAAAGCATAATCAAGGCGAAGAACCCTTGCACCGCATTCGCCATTTCAATGAATTTTACACGCCGCTTCCCATGGAGGAGCGGCGCAAGCAAGCGGCACGCTGTATGGACTGCGGTGTCCCCTTTTGCCAATCAGGCGAAGCTCTGTTTGGCATGACATCGGGATGCCCTTTGCACAATTTGGTGCCGGAAATGAACGACCTTGTTTATCACGGCAATTTAAAGCAAGCCTATTTTCGGCTGAGCAAAACCCATTCTTTGCCGGAGTTTACCGCGCGCGTATGCCCTGCCTTGTGCGAAGCGTCCTGTACCTGCGCGGCGGCCGAAGGCGCGGTATGCACCAAAGACAATGAACTGGCTGTCATTGAATACGCCTATGAAAACGGGCTTGTCACACCTGACTTACCCTTAACAAAAACAGGAAAAAGCGTTGGTATTGTGGGCAGCGGCCCCGCAGGGCTGGCGGCGGCCATTTGGCTGAACCGCCGCGGGCACAGTGTTACTGTCTACGAACAGCAGCCGCTGCCCGGCGGCCTTCTGCGCTACGGCATTCCCAATATGAAGCTGGATAAGCGCATCATCGACCGACGCATTCAGCAAATGGCGGCGTCCGGCATTACCTTTGTCTGCAATACACGCATTGGGCGCGACATCAGCACCGTGCAGCTTTGCAAACGGCACGACCGCATTCTTTTGGCTATCGGCGCTGGGGTTCCGCGTGATATCGGCGTACCCGGACGCGACGGAGAGAATATTCTGTTTGCCGTTGATTTTTTAAGCGATATTACCAAAAAGCTGGAGCACAGTGATTATGAGCCGGTTTCATCTGAGCTTGTTCAAGGCAAAAACGTGCTGGTCATCGGCGGCGGCGACACCGGCAACGACTGCGTGGGCACTTGCGTGCGTTTAGGGGCAAAGAGCATCGTTCAATTAGAAATGATGCCCTGCCCGCCCGAAACACGCAGCGCGGATAATCCGTGGCCGCAGTGGCCGCGCGTCAAAAAGACCGATTACGGCCAGCAGGAAGCGGCCGCGGTATACGGCAGTGATCCGCGCGTTTATCAAACCACCGTGCAGCGCTTTGTATCGGACGAAAGCGGCCATGTCCGTGCTGCCGTCACTGTTTCCCTGAAGGCAGAAAAGGGCGAGGATGGCCGCTTCAAAATGACACCGATTGCAGGTACAGAACAGGAAATCCCGTGTGAGCTGGTTCTGATTGCCGCCGGGTTTACCGGCTGCGAGGAGCTTTTGCCCAAACAACTCGGCATTGAAGTAAGCCCGCGCGGAACGATTTCGACCGAGCAAAAAACGTATGAAACCAGCGCCAAGCATGTGTTTGCAGCCGGTGATGCACGCCGGGGGCAATCGCTGGTGGTTTGGGCCATTGCAGAAGGTGAAAACGCAGCAAGAGCCATCGACGCTTCTTTAATGGGATACAGCAACTTATAAAAAAGCAAGGCTGCGGGAACACACATGAATCAAGGCGTGTTTCCGCAGCCCGATGGCAGGAAGGAGAGGAATCAAAATGTGTACTATTTTGTACTATGGCGGCAGCCAGTTTTCTGCGGCACAGGTGCAGGAACACCTGCTGGCTGCGCCCCATCGCGGCCCGGACGGTGCGCGCGTTTTGGATACCGGCCTTGGCTGGCTGGGCTTTGCCCGCCTTGCCATTATGGGGTTAGAGGAAAGCGGCATGCAGCCCTTTGTTCAAAACGATTGCATGGCCGTCTGCAATGGTGAAATTTACGGCTTTCGGCGCCTGAAAGAGGAACTTTCTCAGCGCGGATACCGTTTTTTGAGCGGCTCAGACTGCGAGGTGCTTTTGCCTCTGTACCAAGAATACGGGCTTGAGATGTTTCGCCACCTTGACGCAGAATTTGCCTGTGTGATTGTCGACCCCAAACATAACCGTGTCATTGCCGCGCGCGACCCCATCGGCATTCGGCCTCTTTACTACGGTTATTCTTCAGACGGCATGATTTCCTTTGCCAGCGAACCGCAAAATCTGCTTGGGCTGGTGGAAACCATTCTTCCCTTCCCTCCGGGGTGCTATTACTGCAACGGCACGTTTCACACCTATGACGATCTTTCACAAACCGACCGTTTTATTCATGAAGACGAAACCGCCGTCACCGCCCAAATTCACGATTTGCTGACGAAGGCCGTGCTGAAACGGCTGGACTCCGACGCACCCCTTGGCTTTTTGCTTTCCGGGGGCTTAGACTCCAGCTTAGTGTGCGCCATTGCTGCAAAACACAGCACCACGCCCATTCGCACCTTTGCTATTGGTATGGAGCATGACGCCATTGACTTGAAGTATGCTGCACAAACAGCGGCGTATCTCGGCACGGCACATACAGAAATCATTATTACGCGCGAAGATGTGCTTTCTCATCTCGACGAGGTGATTCGGGCACTAGCTACTTACGATATTACCACCATTCGGGCATCCATGGGCATGTATTTGCTGTGCAAAGCCATTCACCATCAAACCGACTTGAAAGTTTTGTTAACGGGTGAAGTGTCCGACGAGCTGTTTGGCTATAAGTACACCGACTTTGCACCGGATGCAGCATCTTTTTATGCGGAATCTCAAAAGCGTGTGCGTGAACTTCATGCCTATGATGTGCTTCGCGCCGACCGGTGTTTGGCGGCAAACAGCCTGGAAGCGCGCGTACCGTTCGGCGACTTGGATTTTGCACGGTATGTGATGTCGATTGACCCTTACCAAAAGATGAACCACCACCAAAAGGGCAAGTACCTTTTGCGCAAAGCGTTTGAAAACGACCATCTTCTGCCGGATGAAATTCTATGGCGTGAAAAAGCCGCATTCAGCGATGCGGTTGGCCACAGCCTGGTGGACGACTTAAAGCAGTACGCCGAAGAAACCTACACCGACGAAGAATTCGCAAAGCTTTGCTTAAAATATGATTACGCCGCGCCGTTTACCAAAGAAAGCCTGCTTTACCGGGAAATCTTTGAACGCCATTATCCCGGACAGGCGGGCATGATTCCCGGCTTTTGGATGCCCAACCAATCTTGGGAAGGCTGCCGTGTCAACGACCCCAGCGCCCGTGTGCTTTCCAATTACGGCGCAAGCGGACAATAACTGCCTTTCTCCTTTTTCGGAACGTGGGAACCCTCCTCCCCGTTCCGCTTTTTTATTGGCATTTTTACCGCAGTATCTTTGGTGCGAAAAAGTAAACCCGATAAGGAAAATAGGAAAAGCAAAACCCCCGCAGAATAATTCTGCGGGGGTTTCTCTCTGGCGGAGAGTTAGGGATTTGAACCCTAGGTACGCTATTAACGTACACACGATTTCCAGTCGTGCGCCTTAGACCACTCAGCCAACTCTCCAAGTGACTTCTATATCATACACGATTTTATCGCTTCTGTCAACACTTTTTTTCATTTTTTTGATTTTTTTACTTTAGGCTGTATCAGCAGGTGTTTTTGGCGAGACAGGCACATTTTGACACCATGCGTCATATAAGTAATGGTAGGAAGCTCTCTGCCCTTTTTTGGCTGTGCATACCTTGGGGCAGGCTGCTTTTTTCAAATTGGGCAACGAACGATTGCCAAGGGAGGAATTAGATTATGTCTACACCAATCATCACCACATCCAACAACCCGGTATCCATGAGCCAAGCCATCACCGACCTGATTGAGTCCATCGCCATGCAGGAGGCTTCGATGAGCTGCATTTTGGCTGCCGAGGCACAAAAAATTCAAAAAGCGCTCACCATGGAAATTTCTTTGGACCAGCTGCTCAATGTCAACGACACCGCCATGAATATGGTGCAAACCATTAACGATTTGGAGCACACCCTGCGCGATAAGCTGGAGTTTGTTTCCAATAATTTGTACTACCCTTCGCGCGATGTGTAAGGCAAGCTTTGACGTTTGACTTTTTGGGCAAAATCCTTTAATCTTATACCAAAGGAACGACAGTTGTCATTTCCCAAAAAATTAAATTGGTATAAGGAGAAGGAATATCATGAGAATTGCTTTGATTAACGAAAACAGCCAAGCGGCAAAAAACAGCCAAATCGAAGCTGCCTTGAAAAAGGTAGTAGAGCCGATGGGCCATACCGTAGACAATTACGGCATGTACAGCGCCGATGACAATGTGCAGCTCACCTATGTGCAGGCCGGCATTCTGGCCGCTATTTTGCTGAACAGCGGCGCGGCAGACTACGTTGTCACGGGCTGCGGCACCGGCGAGGGCGCGATGCTCGCGTGCAACAGCTTCCCCGGCGTTTTGTGCGGCCATGTGGAAGACCCCGTGGACGCTTATACGTTTGCCCAAGTCAACGACGGCAACTGTGTTGCCATGCCGTTTGCCAAGGGCTGCGGCTGGGGTATGGAGCTGAACTGGGAGTATGTGTTTGAAAAGCTGTTCGGCTTCGGCAGCGGCAAGGGCTACCCCGCCGACCGCGTTGTGCCGGAACAGAACAACAAAAAAATTCTGGACTTGGTGCGTGCAAACAGCATGAACGACCTCATCGACACGCTGAAAAAAATTGAAGCGATGGAACCGGTAGAGGGCATCACCAACATGGAGCATCTCGTCAGCCGTGCTGTGGCGGGCGAGCGCTTCCGTGAGCTGTTCTTTGCCTCGTGCAAAAACGACGCCATCAAAGCGTATGTGGAAAGCCTTTTGAAATAATATTTCATTTTTTCTGTCCGCATTCCGCTCGATAAACGGCCCGCCTTTGCAAAAAAAAACACAAAAAGGCATCCTTTTTTGCAGCGCCCCTTGACTTTTCAGCTCCACCTGTGGTATCATAGCCGTGTTGGAAAGGGAGTCGTTACAAAGGAGTATTCCTCTTTTGTGTATACTGTCAACAGCACGATTTTCGTTTTGGGAAAATCTGGTGGTATACGCCGTTTATTTTTCGGTAATAAGACTTTTCGACGGTTACTTTGTGTTACCGTCGAAAGGTCTTTTTTTATTTTTTTACGGGTATATTCTTTGCAGCTGCTTCTTTTAAGACGCCGAAAAAACGCACTTAAACGCAAAACGGAAGGATGGATATCGGCATGGAAAAACAATTTTTCAACCGGTCTGTGCAGGAAGCCTTAACCGAGCTGAACACCTCGGAACAGGGTCTCTCCTCTCAAGAGGCCAAAAAAAGGCTGGAGCAGTACGGCCCAAACAAACTCAGTGAAGCCAAACGCAAATCCCCCTTAGCAGTCTTTTTTGAACAGTTTAAAGACTTGCTCGTCATTATTCTCATTATTGCCGCCATTATCTCAATGGTGTCCGGCAATATGGAAAGTACGCTTGTTATTTTTGCCGTTCTCATTTTAAACGCTATTTTAGGTACCGTACAATATTTTAAGGCTGAAAAATCGCTGGAAAGCTTGAAGGCCATGAGCTCTCCGTCCGCCAAGGTGCTGCGCGACGGCACACGCGTAGAGATTCCCGTTGCCGAAGTGGTGCCCGGTGACATCCTGGTTTTGGAAGCGGGCGACCTCGTTGGCGCGGACGGCCGCATTCTGGAAAACTTCTCCATGAAAATCAACGAAAGCTCGCTGACGGGCGAAAGCGAAGGCGTGGACAAAACTGCCGATTGCCTGCCGGGCGAAAAAATTGCACTGGGCGACCAGAAAAACATGGTATTTTCCGGCTCGCTCGTCACCTACGGACGCGCCAACGTGATTGTTACCGGCACGGGCATGAACACCGAGCTTGGCAAAATTGCGTCCTTGATGAACGAAACGCAGCAGCGCCGCACTCCGCTGCAAAAAAGCCTGGATGATTTTTCCGGCAAGCTTGCCATTGTCATCATGGTTATCTGCGCCATCGTGTTTGGCCTGTCCATTTTCCGCAGCGGCATGTCCATTCTTGACTCGCTCATGTTTGCCGTGGCGCTGGCGGTAGCCGCTATTCCCGAGGCGCTGTCGTCTATCGTCACGATTGTGCTTGCCATGAGTACGCAGAAAATGGCGCGTCAAAATGCGATTTTGAAAGATTTGAAAGCCGTGGAAAGCCTTGGCGCAGTATCGGTTATTTGTTCGGATAAAACCGGCACGCTTACCCAAAACCGCATGACCGTTCAGCACCTTTGGGCAGACGGCAAACTGGTTCCCATTAAAGAGCTGAATTTGGCCAGCGACACCCAGCGTCTTTTGGTTAAGATTGGCATTTTGGCCAGCGACGCTACCACCGACGCAGAAACCAATACCGCTATCGGCGACCCCACCGAAGTTGCCCTGATTCAAGTGGCGGACGAACTGGGCGTGGAGGAAGTCACCTACCGCAGCCAGCACCCGCGCCTTCGCGAGCTTTCTTTCGATTCCGACCGCAAGCTGATGAGCACCTTGCACGAGATTGACGGCGAAGCTGTTTTGATGACCAAGGGCGCCATTGACGTGCTGCTCAACCGCTCCGACTTTATGCTGACGGACGAAGGCGTTGTGCCGATGACCGCCGAACGCAAAGCCATGATTGAAAAAGCCAACGATGAGCTTTCGCAAAACGGTCTGCGCGTGCTGGCCTTTGCGCAGCGCACTTTGGACAGCGTGCGCGATCTCGATTTCGAGGACGAGCAGCACTTCACCTTCGTCGGTTTGGTTTCTATGATTGACCCGCCGCGTCCCGAATCGGTACAGGCAGTTGCCGACGCTAAAACGGGCGGCATTCGCACGGTCATGATTACAGGCGACCACAAAACAACGGCTTCGGCCATCGCGCGTCAGATTGGCATTTTTGAAGACAACGATATCGCGCTTGACGGCGTAGAACTGGATGCAATGACCGACGACCAGCTGGATGAAGTATTGCCCCGCGTTTCGGTTTATGCCCGCGTTTCTCCCGAACACAAAATCCGCATTGTTTCGGCATGGCAGCGCCGCGGCTGCATTGTTTCCATGACGGGCGACGGCGTGAACGACGCCCCCGCTTTGAAGAAAGCAGATATTGGCGTGGCCATGGGCATTACGGGAACGGAGGTCAGCAAAGACGCTGCTTCCATGATTCTTTCCGACGACAACTTTGCTACCATTGTTCATGCGGTTGTCAACGGACGCGGTGTGTACACCAATATTAAAAACTCGATTCAATTTTTGCTTTCCGGCAACATGGCGGCCATCCTTTGCGTGGTGTATGCTTCCATCATGGGGCTTTCTGTTCCCTTCCTGCCGGTACACCTTTTGTTTATCAACCTGCTTACCGACTCGCTGCCCGCCATCGCCATCGGCATGGAGCCCGCGCGTGCCGGCTTGCTGAAACAAAAACCGCGTGACCCGAAAGCGCCTATTTTGGACAACAAGCTGCTCAGCTTGATTTTTGGCCAAGGTCTTTTAATCGCCATCAGCACCATGATTGCCTTCTATCTGGGCAATGCTTATGCTGGTGCCGCAGGCGCTGCAACGATGGCTTTTGCTACCCTTACCTTGGCACGTTTGTTCCACGGCTTCAACTGCCGCGGTGCAGAATCCATCTTCCGCTTGGGTCTCGGCACAAACCGCGCTTCGCTTTATGCGTTTGCGGGCGGCGTTGTTCTTTTGGCGGCGGTGCTCTTTGTTCCGGGTCTGAACACGCTTTTCGCTGTCACCCCGCTCACCGGCACACATCTTTTGCAAATTGTCGGTTTGGCATTTGCCCCGACTGTGCTGATTCAGCTTTATAAAATTTTACGCGGCGACAAATAAGGGCTTTTTGAAAAGATTCTAAACGCCTTTCTGAGCATTGCAAAAAAGCCGTATAAAATGCTCCCACCTGTACCATACTATTCATAGAAGGGGTCGCACAATGCGTCCTTTGAATGGATTGTTTTGAAAGGTGGGAGCTTTTTTATGGAACGAAAAAAGAACAAAATGCCCCGCACGACACAGTCGTTTCAGCCGGGAAAACGTTACGTTGCAGGAAAAACCCCGTTGGATTCCCGCGCAGCAGTACAAAATGAATATCGCAATTTAATTCAAGACCCGTGGGTTCCGGCATTTTTGCCGCTGGAGGATATGCCCGGCGCTCAGCCGCCGGACGACAAGAATGACGTTTAATTCTTATCCAATCTCTTTTTTGATACAGCGCTTTTGACAAAACAAAAAGGTATTTTAAAAACCGGGGCGTTTTTGAAAACAAAGAAATGCATCAATTTTTCAAAACACCCCTTATCTGTCATCCGCAGTGCTTTGGGTTTCTTGCGCGTTGGGCGCACCCCCAAGGCACTGTGGATTTTTTATCATAAAAGCCTGTTTGAACGCAAAGCCGCCTTCTTTTTTATCAAAAAGCCGATATATTTTGCCTCAAAGCGTTTGAAAGCTTTCCCATGGAAATCAGATGTGCTATACTGGTGAAAGAAAGTCTATCAGCAAAGGAGACTGAAATCGTTGGAAGTAATCGCCTATTTTATCATCAGTATGCTCGCCAGCGTGGCCGGAGCCATTTGCGGTATTGGCGGCGGGGTTATCATTAAGCCGACCCTTGATTTGTTCCATCTGGACAGTGTGTCCACCATCAGCTTTTTATCGGGCTGCACCGTATTGGGAATGACGTGCTATTCCGTAGGAAAAAGCATGATTGCCCGTGACAGCAAGGTGAACTTACGCACCGGCACTCCCTTGGCCATCGGCGCGGCAGTAGGCGGCATTGTGGGAAAGCAATTGTTTACCGCCGTCAGCGGCTTGTTTGCCGACCCGAATACCGTGGGAGCCGTTCAGGCGTCGGCGCTGGCCGTTATTACCTTGGGCACACTAATTTACACAATTTTTAAAGCGCGTATTCCCACTTTGAAAGTAAACGCTTTGGCCGTTTGTGTGCTGATTGGCTTGGCGCTCGGCGTCATGTCCAGCTTCCTCGGCATTGGCGGCGGGCCGATCAATCTGGTGGTGCTGTTCTTCTTTTTCAGCATGGATACGAAAACAGCCGCACAGAATAGCTTGTACATCATCCTGTTCAGCCAGATTACCAGCGTAGGGGCAACGATTGTCACCGGTACCGTACCGGAGTTTGCTTGGTACAAGTTGGTATTGATGGTAGCGGGCGGCATCTTGGGCGGCATTCTGGGCCGCATTTGCAACCGCCGCATGGACAACAAAGCCGTGGATAAGCTGTTCATGGGCTTAATGGCCGTTATCATCGGCATCAGTATTTACAACACTTGGCAATTTCTATAATAAGCGTGCTCTGTTCCCTGCCGCAGAGCAATGCTTTCACAAAACACGGGGCAGCCCGGCAAACATTTTGCTTGCCGAGCTGCCCCGGCTGCTCATAACAGCATATTTTTTACTCACCGAAAACCGGAAAGGAGTTCATAAAAATGCACAAATGCAAAACAGGGAACCTTTCGCTTGGAATCGGGGTTCTTTTTATGGTGTTTTTATGTGTTCCTGTAATCGGGTTTTGTTTGTTCAATCTGCTTGACCCCACAATCGCTTTGCGCGAAAAAGAAATGGACGCAGCTGGGCTGGCCGTATTCGGCGGAACGCTGTTTTATTGTCTGCGCCACGCCCTGATTGCAAAAGAGATTGAAATTGAGTTTGATGAATACATTGTTATTTTTCATTTCAGTGCAGCGCAAGAACAGGAAATGACGTGGGACTCGCTCAAAGAGCAAATCCTCTGCGGTGATGTCCTCTTGGAACCGCCGCCTGCTGCTCTTCCCGGCTTTCTGTTCGTGTTTCAAAAGCAGGACGAAGAAGCCGCCGCCATATTCATTCCCGTCTATTTCTTTCATCATGGATACAAAGAGCTCAGGCAAGTGATGACAGAACACGGAATCTTTGCCGCAGAAAAAAGCAAATAACACACGAAAATGCCCCCTGGTGCAAAAGCACGTCAGGGGGCATTTTGATAGGCAGAAAAGCAAGCCTGATTTATTGATTCGATATCTCCTGCGCCATCATGGCTTGCAAACCTTGCCCTGCCTTTTCCATCTGGTTTTGATAGTAAGGATAACCATTGCGCTGATCGAACTTCTTTGCAATGTCCAGTGCCTGCTCATAAAACCACTGGGCCAATTCCGCGGCGTTATAGCGGCCATCCTCACGGTAAAGGGCAAATTCTTTCGGCAAAGAAAGCGAAAGCGTTTCATCCGTTTGTGCCGCCCGCGTCAACAGCAGCCAAGCACTTTGAAAATAATCCTGCCGCTCCTGTTGGCTCCACTTTTGAGGAATCTCGGGAAGGGTTCGCTCCAAAGCTTTCAGCCCTTCCTTAATATGGGATAGAATATAGCAGCAAAGCACATCGGATTCCTGCGCATAAGGGTCCCATGCCAAGCGCTGAAGCAGCCGCTCACCAAAAAATTGAACGTCAGCGCGATTTCCTTGGCTCCAAGCAAATTCAAACAATAGATTCAGTGCGCACCATGGCTCTGTGCGGCAAGAAAGGGTTCCGTCCAAAATCGGCTTTGCCAGCTCCATTGCCTCCTGCCAATTTTGGCTATTTAGTGCATGAAGTATCCGCATGCCTTGCTCACATGCTTTACATCGTGTAAGCGTCTTATGAACGCCCGGCTCTTGTGTAAAGCGCAGCTCATATTCTCTTTCCGCTTCTTCAAACCTTCCCTCTCTTCTCCTTTGCATGTACTGCCTTTCGTGATACAGGGACGTGCTGTATCCATAGCGTTTTAACGCATAAAAAAACTTTTCCGCAACCTGTTCACGCTGCTCCAAAGAAAGCTGCGGAACCTCGTTCCACACGTCGAGCGCTTCATAAAACGCAAACAAATAGTCGTAGACGTAACTTTCAAGCGGTTCTTGTTCAAACAGCTCTGTTGCACGCGCAATAATAGGCAGCGTTTTTGCACAATCCCCGTAAAAATGCAGCTCATCTGCCAGCTCAAACCGATGAATGATTTGCCATGCGTGGTCTTTTTGATCATCGGCTTTTTTCACGGCCTTCTGAATGGCCTGTACTCTGGCGGAGCCGTGCGGCATTGCTTTGTATTGGTCTTTTAAACGTTCGTGTTCACTCATTGCTCTCACCTGTCATTTTCTGCATTCCATCCCACGCTCTTTGCATTTTATTTTGATAATAAGAAGAATGGTTGCGTTCGTCAAATTTTCGGGCAATTCCCAGCGCGGCTTCGTGAAACCACTGGGCAAGCTCCGCCGTATTGTACTCGCCGTCCTCACGGTAAAGAGGGAAGCTTTCGGGCATTGCAAGAGAAACGGCTTCATAAGTATGGGCAGCCTGTGAAAAAAAGAGCCAAGCGTCCATAAAGCCTCTCCAGCGGCTGCCTTGATCCCACTCGCCAAAAATCTTGCCAAGTGATGTTTCCACCGTTTTAAATCCGCGCGGAAGGTCGAACAAAGCATCATACGACAAAAGCGACATTTCGTCGGCATTCTCATCCCAGCCCAAACGGCGAATCAGCTGTCTGCCGTAGTATTTCATTCCCCCGCGCTCTCCGCGGTTGCGGCTGTTATTCATAAAAAGGCGCAACGAGCGCCAGGGCTCATAGCTGCATTGGATGGTGCCGTCCATCAGCGGTCTTGCCAGCTTCAAGGCTTCGTCCCGCTTTCCTTGATGCAGCTTGTGTCTTATCTGAATACTCTTAATGCATCCCTCACAAGAGGTCACCTGATGCGCATTTCCCTGCCGTTCCTTTTCCCAAAGCTCGAAAACTTCTTCTGCTTCTTCCAAACGGTCTTCATAACGCAGCTGAAAATATCGACGGTCATAATAATCGGCTTTCCCATACCCGAACCGCTTCAGCGCATTCCAATATTGTTCTTCCAGCTGTCTGCACTGTGCCAGCGGCAGCTGCGGCAGCATTCCGAAAACATTCAACGACAAATCCAACAAATAAAGATAGTCGTCGAGCTGTTGGTGCGTTGGGCTTTTTCCTGTATCAAAATACTTTTTTTCAAAAATCGCCACATATTCCGCAATCATGGGCAGTACCTTTCCCGAATCATCATAACGATACTGCTCAATTGCAAGTTGATAACGATTTTTCAGCCGCCAATAGTCATCGCCCCATTCATCCGCCTTCTTTACCGCTTCGCGGATGGCATCAATGCGTTCTGACCCATGCGGCATTGCTGTGTAGCGTTCAAACAGCCCATAAAGTTCTTCCTCCATCACCTCGTCATCGCCTCCATTCTATTGGTTAGAGTGTTTCGCTTTTTCCATTGCGTCTGTCATTTGCTTCATTCCCGCCCGCGCTTTTTCCATTGCATTTTGATAATAGGGAAAGCCGTTTCTTTCATCAAATTTTTGAGCAATTTTGAGCGCTTCCTCGTAAAACCATTGGGATAGCTCTGCCGGGTGATATTGCCCATCTTCCCGATAGCAGCCGAGCTGCTGCGGCAGCATAAGCGAGAGCGTTTCGTGTTCACGAGCCGCTTGCTGCAATAGCAAGGACGTTTCTAAAAAATGTCTCCAGCGCTGCAAGTAATCCCATTTTTCCAAAACTCGCTCCAAGCAAGATTCGATTGCTTTCAACCCATGGGAAAGGTCAAACAATGCGTCATATGCCAGCAGCTCCATGGCATCGGCATTTTCGTCCCAGTCCAAGCGCATGCGCAGCTTTTTTCCGTACTCTTTTACGCTAGAGCGGCTGCCCCTGTCACGGCTTTCTGTCATGAACAGGTGCAGCACACGCCACGGCTGCTGCGAACAACCGGGATCGTCACCAAGCAGGGGCTGCGCCTCTTTGACGGCACCGTCCCAGTCGTTTTGCACCAGCGCGTGACGCACGCGGAAATATTGAATGCATCCTTCACAGTCTACCACCTGATCGTGATTTGTCTGCTGCTCTTCTTCCCACATGCGATAAAATTCCTCTGCTTCCTGCACACTTCCTTCGCACAGAAGCTGGTTGAATTTCTTTTGAAAATAGTCCGCTTTGCCATAGTGGTAGCGCTGCATGGCACTCCAGTACTTTTCTTCCATTTTTCTCCACTGCTCCATCGGCAGCTGCGGCAGCGTTTCAAACACTTCCAGCGCCATATCCAGCATACGCAAATAACCTTCAACGCGGTTCTCTGTCGGCACCATCCTGCCATTTGCAAGATTTCTTTCAAAAATCTCTATATATTCTGCAATCACCGGCAGCGCTTTCGCCTTATCGCCATGAAAAAACTCTTCGAGAGCGAGGTTGCGGCGGTTGGCAAGCCGCCAGCCCAAATCATCCAATTCATCTGACCGCTTTAACGCCTCTTGCTTCGCACGAATGCGTTCTGCACCATGCGGCAGCGCTACATAATGGTTAAACATCCGCTGCAATTCACTTTCAGCCATCCTATATTCCCCCGATCCGACGTTTTAATCCTCGTTCTCTTGTTCCCATTCCTCATAAGAAATGCGCTCCAAAAGCATCATCAGGCCGCCGTTCAGCGCGCGCAGTTCTTCGCCTTGTACAGAATGGCCGCCGGCAAGCAGCGACTGCACATACAGAATTTTTATGGTTTGCCTCAGCAGTGCTTCATCCTGCATATGCATTAAGCGGCGAATGAGTGTGTTATTGGCATTGAGGTAAAGGCTTGCGAGCGGCTTTTCTTCAATGCCTTCCAACATGCAGGCCAGTGCATCCGAAAAAACGCCGGTGCTGCTCTCCTGCGCCGATTGTACCTGACGCAAAAACTGCACTTGATCGCTCAGCGCGTACAAGGCGGGTAAATCAGCGGGCAAAAAGCGGCACAGCTGCGTGCGGCAGTCAAACGCCTGCAATGCATTGTCCGCTGCATTCAGCAAGGTTTCCGCCTGCTCCTTTTCCTCGGAAGTCACCTCATTCAGCACTGTTTCCATGTCTTCTTCGCGCAAAGGATGAATGGGAAGCCGAAAGCGCTTTGCCAATTGCTCAATCAGCTCTTGGTCGCTGACATATCCGGTGCAGATCAGCAGCCGTCCCTGCGCCAAAAACAGCGAGCGAAGCTGCTGATAGCGCGGTACGGAACCAACCCAAAACGCTTCGCCCGCCTCTTTGAGTACCGCCCCCGTCAAGGTTCCTTCACTTGTTTCAAAAGAAAGGTAGTCAATAAAAATGCGGAACAATTCTTCGTCCCAAACTGCCATCGCTTTAATCGCTTGTTCATGCACCTCAACAATCGTGCGCAAACGCTCGGGGTTTTTCTGGGCGAGATTTGCCAAATAGGCGCGAACCACCTGCACAAACTCTTGCCGTGCCTCGTCCAACGCTTCATCCTCATAAAAATCTTCACGGGAAGCGGTGGGGCGCAAGTTGCGTGTATTCAAAAAACAGCGCAGGAAAAATGCCCACGGCGGCAAAATGCGCTCGCCGTTCTCTGTGAGCAGCATTTGTTTTAGGTAAATGCGGTGACTGTTTTTGACGGATTGATCGGTTCGATACGGCAGCACATAAGCGGCACCGCTGAGGTGCGGCGTTCGGATGGGGATGGCCTCCAAAAACTTTTCTTGAAACACCCACTCGCCAAAGCTGAGCAGCTGCTCACGGCTCACGCCGGAAAAATCAGACGGCAGACTGTTGATACGCTTCGTGCTTCCGTTGAGATAAATGGGAACAGGCAGCGCCAAGCCATAATAGCGCACAAGCTCCTCAATTTTGCTTGCTTGAAAATAACGCTCCATGCCCGGCTTTGCCGTGAGAATAATGGTAGTTCCGACGGGGCAATCTTCCAGCGGCTGCAAAGTATAAGTACCGTCGGGATATCCCGTCCAAACATGCGCTGGCCCGCCCTGTGCCGGGCGCGTATGCACCACAATGGAATCGGAAACCATAAAGCAGGACAACAGACCAATGCCGAATCGTCCAATGTAATCTTCCGGGAGTTTTCCGTTGACAAGCTCCGTTTTCGACGATTGACCAATCACCGCCAAAAAGCGATGAATGCCTTCTTCGCTCAAACCGGCGCCGTTATCTTGCAGCATTAAGCTTTCGCCCGGTTCCACTTGAATGGCAATCTGCCCGCCTTTCCAATTCGGATCTTGTTTGCGCCGCATGGTAATTGCGTCAATGCCGTTTTGCATCAATTCCCGCAGGAATACGTCAGGGCTTTTGTAAAGGTGGTTGGACAGAATATCCAGCATTCCGCCTAAATTAACTTGAAAATGGTAAACGTCATTCATCATGAAACCTCCGTTTCTCTGGGTCGATATAAAAGAAAACCTGTATCGCGTATTCTTCAAGCAATATGCGCTTTTGGTTGAAAATACGCCATTGCCGCCAAGACAGATTTTCTGGGCTATATCAAAACTGAATCTCTCTTATTGTACACGATAAAGGAAAAAAAGCCAAGCCTTAGATGGGTGCTCGTAAGACAGTAATTCTAAAAAATTACTATTTTACGGCATCTGTCTGGCAGGGTTGGAAACAACAACGAAAAGAACGATGTCGAGTCGAAAGACCGGCATCGTTCTTTTTTGCAACAAAATATTAGAATTACGGAGGTATTTACCATGAAACACCTGTTATCTTGTGAATTTAACCTTGATACTGCTTGTGTAGAGCTTTGCTTTTCAGATGGCAGCATGGTTTCCATTGATACTATCGCTGTGGAAAATGAGATGGTGAACAATATACATCAACAGTCGGAACTCGACTATCTGATCTACAATGACCCTGCTGCATACGCTAATTTGATATTATGCGGCAATCCCAAAGCCTATCTAAAGACAGTAACAGAATACAAACCGCTTGATTGATTTTCCGCACGCTCCAAGTTTTTCTTGGGGCGTGTTTTCAAAATTGTTACACTTTAATGTGCTGAATTTTGCCATACTATCTTGAAGAAACAACAGCAATCGTGTAAAATAATGTGTGGACACACATCTATGTATTGTGAACATGCAACCAGTAATGGAGGAAACGTATGAAGTTCGAACTGAATGACTATAAACAGGAATTAACTGATGAGGAAATATTGTCGGACATAAAAAATACTGCAGAAAGACTTGGAAGGGATTATATTTCTATTTCTTATTATAGAAAAAATGGAAAGTATTCTCAAACAGCCATCCAACATCATTTTGGGACATGGAAAAACGCTTTATCTTTAGCAGGTTTGCGAACTGACAGAAATGCGTCAGAATTGAAATTGATTTCAGATGAAGATTATTTTGAGGATTTGCGAAGAGTTGCTAATCTAATCCAGCAAAATACAGTTCCATACGATGATTACAGAAAATTTGGCAGATATTCTGCCGAGCATATTTTCAACCGGTTTGGGAAATGGAATCGTGCGCTTGAGCTGGCTGGTTTATGTTCTACTGGATTTTCAAAAGATAAAATATCTCAACAGGAATGTTTTGATGAAATTGAGCGGATGTGGCGTCTATTGGGACGCCAGCCAACCTCAACCGACATAATAAAAGGAAATGTATCCCATTATTCCATCGATACATATAAGCGGCGATTTGGTGGTTGGCGAAAAGCTCTTGAGGCCTTTGTTGAATACATAAACGAAAATGATGACAGCGACACGGATATTGATAACCAGACAGTCGAAGATCGCACACATGATATCCGTGACAGTATTTTGTCTACACGGAATGGCATTCCAGAAACACAAGCGAAGTTGGAAAATATTCACAGAACATCCCGCAATATAAACACCCGACTTCGTTTTAAGGTTATGAAAAGGGATAATTTCAAATGCTGTGCTTGTGGTGCATCCCCAGCCAAAGATCCAACAATAGAACTACATGTGGATCATATTATTCCTTGGTCAAAGGGTGGAGAAACCGAAATTGACAACCTACAAACCCTGTGTTCGAAATGCAACTTGGGTAAAAGCAATCTAGTGTAAGTGTACAAGTATTATAGGAAACTATTTGTATAAAAATGGTGGTAAAAAATATGTCTGACAACAGAAACAGACTGCGTCCAAAACAGATAAAGTTCTTTGTGAACGACAAGGAATATGAGCTGATAAGAAAGAAAATGGCACAGATGGGAAC